>Ga0197143_1000830_pt1 | contig 29060 bp, 25 predicted proteins | sample GBS70_MetaG_FD_148603 | JGI IMG/M metagenome (GOLD analysis project Ga0197143, IMG submission 148603) | Sediment microbial communities from Great Boiling Springs, Gerlach, Nevada, United States - GBS 70_MetaG | ecosystem: Environmental > Aquatic > Thermal springs > Hot (42-90C) > Sediment... | reverse complement strand
CTAAGACCGGTGCTGTTCTTAAAATGACCCATCTTATAGAAGGATTTATTTTTTTAACTTCATTTTCCCAATCAATACAAACTTTAGCCAAAAAATCATCTCCCGGCTTTGAATTTTCATCAACTTCTTCTTCATCTTTATTTCCATAAAAACCCACTGCTGAAGCAGAAATAAACACTGACGGTTTTTTATCTAAACTATTTAAAGTTTTAATTATATTTCTTGTAGTAATAATTCTGCTTTCGTATATCTCCTTTTTAAGTTTCTTGTTCCATCTTCCAAAAATATTAACTCCTGTAAGATTTATAACTGCATCGATACCATCAAATAAATTTTTATCTATTGGACTTTTGAGATCAATTTTAATAAAACTTGCTTTTACTTGGGGCGGATTACGATCCAAAATCAATACTTCGTCTCCTAATTCTATTAATTTTTTGGTTATTTCTGTTCCAATAAAGCCTGTTCCTCCCGTTATAGCAACTTTCATATCAATTTTTATTATAAACTATTAATTTTTGTGTTATAATTAACAAAGGTATATAATAAAATTTACAATTGGCGATAGAGTAACTAATAGATAAATATATAAAGAAAAATCTAAAATCCTTACTCTAAAAACTTGTAACCTAAAAGAACAAAAATTTTTAGAAAACATTCCGGGGTAGTTCAGCGGTAGAACGCCTGGCTGTTAACCAGGATGTCGCAGGTTCGAATCCTGCCCCCGGAGCAAATTTATTTACTCTTATTGCAACTACTAAAAGATATCTTTAAGAATTTTAAAGGGAATTAACAGTAATTTAAGTGCTGTTTCAATAAATTTTTGATCTAAAGAGAAAGTAACTTTTGCTATTACCAGTCTTTTAGATAGATTTTTAAGTTAATTAAATATTGTTTATCGTTTAATTAAACTAAAGCACTATAAATTTTGGGAAGTTATTAAAAATAAAAAAGACCAAGCCGAGAAGAGCTTGGTCTGACTATTTAAAGCCTTATAAGAAAATTATTCATCGCTTTTTAGATCTTCTATGATATTAAATAAGCTAACAAGAACTCCACCTGCTAATGTGATTATTAATGATAATTTCAGTGGTATTCCTACAATTTTTAAAATAGGAGTACCAATTAAAATTGTTAAAAAAACAATGCCGATAAATTTTCCAATTAAACGCATTTTTTTACCTCTTTTTATTTTTTAATTGCTTTTTTTATTATAGCACAATATCTTAATTACGTCAATAAAGAAATGATAAATTAAAAGGGAAATTTTAATAAATTTTAAGCTATATTTTTAGAGACTGTCTTATTTTTCTAAACATTAAGTAGGGATCAAAGTTGGCAATTGATGATCCGAAAATCTCCATGAAGCCAAAATCAGAACTAACAAATTTATTTTTATTTCTTATTAAAAATACTGCTAAATTTTCTTTTCTATGCTTGTTGTTTTCAAAAGAGGGTAAAAATACAAAGTTAAATGCTAATTCATATTTAATAAATAAGTTAAAAATCTTATTAAGAAGAAAAAAGGATTTTAATTTTTTAAATAAAGCATAAACTTGAAAACCTTTTGGAGATGTTAGGGTAGCAAAAATCTTTAAATCTTTTATTTTAAATCCTAATTTTAAACTTTTTGCCACATGAAAATAATCTTCAAAATAGTCTTTTTTAAATTTTTTGAAATATTTATTTTTATTTTTAATTAATTTCTTTTCAAAAGAATAAGGTTCTTTAGATATTAAGATGTGAAAATGGGGGTGACTTAAACTTGCTCCAGCGTTTTTACCAAAATTTATTCCTAATATGGGGTAGAGAAGTTTTTTATTTTGTTTAAGATAAAAATTAAACCACTCTAATGACCTTTCAAGGAGTTCTTCTAAAATTTTAGAATTAAACTTTTTAATATCGTGTTTTTTATAAATTAAAAGGCTATGTACTAGATCATAAGGATATAAATTATCGACTATAATCCATGATTTTTTTTCTGAGTTTTTATTTAATACTATATTTGAAACAATGGTATCTTTTTTCCAGTTGCAAAAACTACACTTTGATTTTTTCTTTTTTAGAACATATTGAATTCTTTTCAAATTAAAAAAAGTTTCGTCATCTGTTATTTTATTTTTAATTTTTAAAATTGGATTATCTTTATTAATTTTTGGATGTTTATGATAGTAAATTTTAAAATTAAAAATTCTTTTAAAAGTTTCTTTTTCAGATACTTCTAAAAATTTTTTAATATTCATACAATATTATAAAACATATTATATAACAAAGAATTAATTTTTATTTTATAATTTTTTATGATTAAAGTAGGAATTGCATTAGGAAGCGGCGGTATTAAAGGAATAGCCCATATAGGCGTTTTAAAAATTATAGAAAAATATAATATTCCAGTCAGTATAATTTCAGGATCAAGTGCTGGTGCTTTAGTTGGTGCTTTTTATTTAATAAGAGGTGTAAATTTTTTAGAGGATTTAATAACAAGCGCAAGCTTAAAAAAATTATTTTATTTTCTAAAACCTAGTTTTAAAGAGGGTATAATTGATTCTAAAAATATCAAAAAATTTTTAGAAAATCACTTAGGAGATACTAAAATAGAAGATTTAAATCCGCAACTTTTTATAGTAGCTACAGATATTGAAACAGGTAAACCTTATATTTTTCAATCTGGTCCCATTGTTGAGGCTGTATTAGCTAGTATGGCTATTCCTTTAATTTTTAAACCTATAAAAATTAAAAATAAGTATCTTATTGATGGCGCTCTTTCAATGCCTGTACCTGTTGAAATTTTAAAAAATAAAGGCGCTGATTTAAAAATTGCAGTTAATCTTTATGCAGACGAATTAAAAATAGAAAAAAAATTATCAAAATTGAATATACTTAGAAACTCTTTAAGAATAATCCAAAAAAACATAGCTGAAATTGAATGTCAAAAAGCAGATATTTTAATTACTCCTAAATTTGGAAAAACTAATTTTAAAAAATTGGATTTCATAAATCTTATAAAAGCAGGAGAGAAGGCTGCAGAGGAAGCTTTAAGTTGCTTATTTCAAAATGTTTAAAGTTGAATATTTTAAAATTAAACGCTATAAATTATATGATATAATAAAAAAATGCTCGGGTGGCGGAACTGGCAGACGCGTTGGGCTTAAAACCCAATAGCCTTAAATAGGCTGTGAGGGTTCGACTCCCTCCCCGAGCACAAATTGTAGCCCCTGTAGTTCAATTGGAGAGAACACGGGCGTCCTAAGCCTGAAATGGAGGTTCAATTCCTCCCAGGGGCACTTTAATGACTCATTCGACTATTCTTTTATTAAATCTATTTCTTTCTTTAATTTATTTCATTTTAGATTTAAAGAATAGAATAAACTTTAAAAGTATAAAAATTATTATTTTTTTTACTCTTTTTTTAAATATTTTAGCTAGAGTTTATCTTTCTTATTTAGTTTATTTAAATTGGAGCAGAAATGAACTCGGGAGATTGCTTTTAGAAAATTTTAATTATTTTATTTTTTATGTTTTTTCCAATTATTTTTATGAATTTATTATATCTATTCTTTGGAGCGTTTTCTTTTTATCTCTAATGTTTATTTTGAATTTTATTTTTAAAGATATTCTTTTTTATAAAGAAGAGTTTTTAATTATTTTCTTAGCTATTTTACTTGCTTCATGGCCTTTTAATTTATTTTATCCCATTATTTTCTTTTTATTTGTTTTTTTTGGGTTTTTTGGTAAAATTTTATTAATGAATTTCAATGCCACCAAAACAAGAATTTCGGCCAGAAGATTTCATTTTGTTTTTAGTATGATTTTAATTATTTTAAATTATTTTTTGGGAAATAGATTAATATTTCTAAAATTAGGTTGATTATGAGCATACTTTCAAATGATATACTTAAAAAGTTAATTTTAGAGACTAAGATTATAGATCCTAATGTTTTAGAGATTATATTTAAAGACGCAGAAAGACTTAATTTAGATCCGCAAAAGATTTTAATTTCGAGGAGATTAATCCCAGCAGAAATTCTTTACGAAATGATAGCTAAATTTTTAGGAGTTAAATACGTTGATATTAAAAAGATAGTATTAACTCCTAAAATTTTAAATTTGATTCCTGAAAAAGTTGTTTTAGAAAAAAAGGTTATACCTATTAATTTAAAAGATAATACCTTAGAAGTGGGAATGATTACGCCTCATGATCTTAGTTTAATTAATTTTTTAAGAAATTTAACTAAAAAAAATATAGAACCTTACTTAATTAGCGAAGAGGGTTTTTATAGAGGTTTGGTTTTCTATAATAAACTAAAAACCGAAGAATATAAAAATAAAATCGAAGCATCGAAAGAATATTTTTTAAGAGCTACAGTTGGTAAAGAAGAGGAAGTTTATACATCGGGTGCGGTGGTTGATCTTTTTGATAATATCTTGAATTACGCAGTTTCTTTGAATGCTTCAGATATTCACTTTGAAATATTAGATGATTTTAGTTTGGTAAGATTTAGAGTAGACGGTATATTAAGAGAAATTTTAAGATTAGATAAAGAAATTCATCCAGCTATAATTGCAAGAATTAAGATATTGTCTAACTTAAAATTAGATGAACATCAAAAACCTCAAGATGGTAGAATGAAAGTTAAGGTTTACGATATAGAAATAGATGTAAGAGTCTCTATTATGCCCACTTTTTATGGCGAAAAAGCAGTTTTGAGATTACTTTCTCCTTTAATGCGACCTTCTGGATTAGAGGAATTAGGATTTACTGGAAAAAATTTAGAAATCATAAAATCGGCTATACTTAAAACTCACGGAATTTTATTAGTAACCGGGCCAACTGGATCTGGTAAAACAACTACTCTCTATGCTATACTTTCTCTTTTAAATAAACCAGAAGTAAATATAACCACAATAGAAGATCCTATTGAATATTCTATAGATTATATTAATCAAATTCAAGTAAATTCAGCTGCCGGTATAGACTTTGCAAACGGATTGAGATCTATATTAAGACAAGATCCAGATATTATAATGGTAGGAGAAATTAGAGATAAGGATACAACTGATATAGCAATTCAAGCAGCTTTAACAGGACATCTTGTTTTATCAACTGTTCATACAAATGATGCTCCTACTACTATTCCAAGGTTAATAGATTTAGGAGGTGAAAAGTTTCTTTTAGCCGCAGTTTTAAGGACAATTATAGCTCAAAGATTAGTGAGAAAAATTTGTCTTGATTGTATTTCTTCCTATAAGCTTAATGATTTTGAAATTGCAATTTTAGAGCAGGAAACTAAAAAGAAAAAGATTGATTTTGATATTTCTGGTGATTTTTATATCGGAAGAGGATGTCAAAGTTGCAGTTTTTCAGGTTATTCAGGAAGAACTGGTATATTTGAGGTTTTGGATATAGATAGGGAAATAGCTGAATTTATAAATAGCGAAGATTTTAATTTGGAGAAATTATATGAAATTTGTAAAATGAAAGGAATGAAGACTTTAATTGAAGATGGTTTAGAGAAAGCTAAAATAGGTATTACGACAGTAAGTGAAGTTTTAAGAGTAATAAAAGAATAAAATGAGATTCAAATATAAAGCAATAGATAAATATGGAAATACAAAAGAAGGTGTTATTATAGCTCAAGGAGAAGATGATGTTATAACTTATCTAGCAAGACTGGATTTAACACCAATTTCAGTTAGTAGAGAAAAGTTTAGCTTAATTTATAGTCTTATTTCTAGTTATTTTGAAAAAATATCTTTAGATGATAAAATTTATTTGTTTCAAAATTTATCTTTGATGATACGGTCAGGAATTGATTTAGGGAAGGGAATTGATATTTTAATAGAGGAAACATCGTCTTTGAGTTTAAAGAATTTTTTAATAAACTTAAAATTTAATTTGGAGCAAGGTAAAAAAATGAGCGAAGTCTTTTCTGCTTTTTCAAATTATTTTTCTAATCTTGAAATTAGCATAATCGCAGCCGGAGAAGAATCAGGAAAGTTAGAAACTAATATAAATCAGCTTACTCAAGCTTTAATTCAAGCAAAACAAACAAGAGGTAAAATAATTTCTTCTTTATTTTATCCGTTGATTTTAATAGGTATGTCTTTTTTGCTTATTATAGGAATTTTGACGTTTGTTCTTCCAAAATTAGCTCAAGTTTTTAAAGATTTACCGATGGATATTCCATTATTTACTCGATTGCTTTTTAGTTTAAGTTTATTTTTTAAAGAAAATATTTTAATTATTCTAATTTTGCTTATCATTTTTATTTTCAGTTTTTTGATTTTAGGTTTTAAATTTGGTCTTTTTAAGTTAATTTGGAAATTTTTGCAATTTAAAGTACCTTTTATTAAAAAAATGATTTTGTATAAGTCATTAGCTGATATTTCTTTTAATTTTGCTATTTTAATAGACTCTGGTTTGCCTCTTATAAAAATATTTGAACTTTTAGAAGGAGTAGCTTCTTATTATTCTCATAAAAGTGGTATTAGAGAGATAAGAGAAAAATTTATTCCAGCAGGTAAATCAATTTCAGAAGCATTTAAAGAAACAGGTGTTTTTCCGGCTAATTTTATAGCTCTTATAGGGGTAGGGGAAAAATCAGGAAATATAGGATCTAATTTAATTTTAATGAGTAATTTTTATAGAGAAAATTTCGAGTATATGATTAAAAATTTTACCACAATATTAGAACCTGTAATTTTAGTTTTTGTTGGTATTTTGATAGGTTCCATTGCTTTAGGAGTAATTTTGCCAATTTATAATTTAATCACAGAAAAAATAAAATAACATGGATACAAGGAAAATAATTTTCAAAAACAAGATTAAATTTACTCTAAACGGTGAAATTTCTTCACCGGTTATTTTTTACAATAATCAAAAGAACGCTTTTAGTTCGCTATTTGACGAATTATCAAAAGATATTAAGCTAAATATTAGTAAGATAATTGAAAAAGAAAAGCTAGAGGGTGGGGCATTTAAAGTTTTTCATATTTTTGATAAAAAAATTAAAAATATAATTGTGATTGGTGTTTCAAATTTGAATCTCAGAAATTTTCATTACCTTTCAAGATTGCCGGTTAGAATTGCTTTAAAAGAAAAAATAGAAAAAATTGATATTAAACCAGAAGATATTTATCTTTTCGATTTAAACTATTTTGATTTTATAAAATATTTTTGTGTAAATATAGTTATGGCTGATTTTGATTTTTCTCAATACTATCAAAAAGAACCACCAAATGGTTGGTTTCATTTAAAAGAAGTTAATTTTATAATTTCTAGAAATTTAAAAGAAGTTAAAGAAAAAATAAACGAAGGAATTTCATTAGCTGAAGAGGTTAATAATGCTAGAATAATTTCAAATATGCCCGGAGGAGATATGACGCCTGAGTTTTTTGTTGAATTAATAAAAAATTATACTAAAAATTTTCCAGATATAAAAGTTAAAGTCTTTGATAAGAAAAAATTAGAAAAAATGAAAATGAACGCTATTTTAGCAGTCGGAAAAGGTTCTATTCACTCTCCTTTTTTAGTTATTTTAGAATATTTAAAAAACAAAAAAGAAAAGCCTTTAGTTTATATAGGGAAAGGAATAACTTTTGATACCGGGGGCCTTCATTTAAAACCATCAGAAGGTATGAAAGATATGAATTTAGATATGTCGGGTGGGGCAGGTGTTTTTAATGCTTTAATAGCTATTTCAAAAAATAAAATAAAAGCAAATGTTGTTGGTTTAATTCCAATAGCAGAAAATGTTCCTGGAAATGATGCTTATAGACCCGGTGATTTAATTAAAAGTTATAGTGGTAAAGTAATAGAAATAGGTAGTCCCGATGCTGAGGGAAGAGTAGTTTTAGCTGATGCGATTGAGTATAGTAAAAAATATGATCCTAAATTTATTTTAACTTTAGCAACATTAACTGGTGCAGCGATGATAGCGTTAGGTGATAAAACTTCTGCTGTTTTGTCAGATTTAGAAGATGAAAAAATTAGAAAAATAATTGAATTGTCTTATATTTGTGGAGATTTTATTTGGTTGTTACCGCTTTGGCAAGAGTATAAAAATGATATTAAGCCTCAATTTGGTGATATTTGGAATATAGGAAAATCAAGATATGGGGGAGTAATGCATGGAGCAGTTTTCTTATGGGAATTTTCAAAGCCTTATAAACTGGTTCATATAGATATGGCGCCCAGAATGGTTGCAAATAATGAAGATAATCTTGCTAATGGTTCAGTCGGATTTGGCGTAAAACTACTTTATGAGCTTAGTAAAATTAGCGAATATTTTTGACTTATCCACAGAAAAATTTGCAAAAATTTTAAATTTAATTTTATAATTTGAAAATAAATAATTAACACTCTCCTCTAAAAATTACTACCCACCCAGGCGGAGGTAGAAGAGGAGAGAAAAAAAGATGGCAAAGAAAAAGCAATCAAAGAAGAAAAAAAGTAAGTAAAAGTTTTTAAATTTTACTTACTTAAAAAAGGAGAGGCTAAATGAGCCTCTCCTTTTTTTATTTATTTAAATTAAAATTTTATTTAATTCTAATTATTTTTAATATGTTTTTGAAATAAAATGTTATAAAATAAATTTTAATTTAAGCTAACTAATTTTTGAAAGTTAAAAAGGGAAGTTATTTAGTTATTAAGTTCGCCTAATGTATCTTATGCGAAGTTTTATAAATTAGTTTTACTGGATTCTATTTAAATATCTTATATTATTAAGAGCCGCAGTAATTCCTTGACCAACAGCTATGCCGATTTGTTTAAAAGGAACATCAGTTACATCTCCAGCAGCAAAAACTCCTTCAATTTCAGTTTCCATAAGTTTATTTACTTTAATCTCTTTATATTCATTTAAAATATTCCATTCTTTAGGAATAAAATAAGTATTAGGTTGCATACCGATATGAATAAATATGCCGTCAACTTTAAGAGTTTTTAATTTATTTTCTTTTAAATCTAAATAAACTAATCCTTCTACTTTATTTTCTCCTAAAATTTCTTGAGTTAAGCCTAAATAAATCAATTCTACATTTTTTTTAGTCAAAAGTTGATCAATTATAATTTTATCTCCTTTCATTCTTTCATTTTTAGTTATTACATAAACTTTTTGCGCTATTTCAGAAAGTATAATTCCAGCCTCATTTGCAGAATTCCCGCCACCTATTACTGCAACTATTTTGTTTTTAAAAAGAGGACCATCACAAACAGTGCAATAACTTACTCCTTTATTTCTTAATTTTTCTTCACCGGGAACATTTAATTTTTTAGGTTTTGAGCCGGTTGAGATTATTATTGATTTTGAAAAATAAATTTCTTCTTGAGTTTTTATATGAAATAAATTTTCTATCTTTTGGACTTCGATTACTTCTTTATCTATTTCAATATCTATTTGGTAATATTTTAAATGTTCTTCAAATTTTTTAGATAATTCAAAACCATTGGTTTTTATAAAACCTGGATAGTTTTCTACAATACCCGAAGTTAGCATTTCTCCTCCTAGATCTTTTGATATTAAAATAAAATCCACCTTTGCTCTTTTGAGATAGATAGCAGCTGAAATTCCGGCAGCGGAAGCACCAATTACTGCAGTTTGTTTTATCTCTTTTTGCATTAAATTTTTATTCTATTTTAAGAATTTCCTTAAGTCTTTTTATATCAAAACCAATAACAATTTCTCCATTTATATCGATAACCGGGACTCCATATTGACCAGATTTTTGAACCATTTCTTCAAACCCTGCTTCATTTTCTTCGACATTTATTTCTTCGAATGTAAATCCATGAGAGGTTAGAAATTCTTTAGCTAGTTTACAAAAAGGACAATGAGTTGTGGTATAAATTTTGATCATTTTATATATTAAAAATATTAATTAATATTCTTCTTCATAATCAGTTGGGGTTTGTTTTTTTTGCTTTTTTTCTGGGATTTCTGAAACAACAGCATGAGTAATAATAAGCATAGAAGCAATAGAAACAGCATTTTCAAGAGTAGATCTTGTTACTTTTGTTGGATCAATTACTCCGCTTTTCATTAAATCTTCATACTGAAGAGTTGCAGCATTAAAACCTTCTGTTAATTTCATATTTTTAACTTTTTCTACTACTATTGAACCATCAACTCCAGCGTTTTCAGCTATCTGCCTAATAGGAGCTTCTAAAGCTTGTTTTAAAATTTTAGCTCCAATATATTCAGCTACTAAACCGTTTCTAGAATATTCATCTATAAGTTTATCAACTTCATCCATACATCTTAAAAACGCTACCCCACCTCCTGGCACAACACCTTCTTCAAGAGCAGCTTTAGTAGCAGAAACAGCATCTTCAATTCTATGCTGTTTTTCTTTTTGTTCTACTTCGGTTGCGGCACCAACTTTAATTACAGCTACACCGTTTACCAATTTAGCTAATCTTTCTCTTAATTTCTCTTTATCATAATCAGACTCTGCTTTTTCAAGTTGAACTCTAATTTGAGCAATTCTTTTTTCTATATCTTTCTTAGAACCAGCACCTCCAACAATAGTAGTGTTATCTTTAGTGCAAATTACTCTTTTAGCTCTTCCTAACATTGTAATTTCTACATTATCTAATCTTAACCCAACCTCATCAGAAATAACTTGTCCTCCTGTTACAACTGCAATATCTTGAAGAAGTTCTTTTCTTCTATCACCAAAACCGGGAGCCTTGACAGCAACTGGAATTAATGTTCCTCTTAGTTTATTAACAACTAAAGTTGCTAAAGCATCACCCTCTACGTCTTCTGCTATAATTAAAATTTCTTTTTTTCCACTTTGAACCACTTTTTCAAGAGTCGGCACAAGCTCATTTATTGATGAAATTTTTTTATCGGTAATTAGAATAAATGGCTCTTCAATTACCGCTTCCATTTTATCCGGATTAGTTATCATATATGGAGAGATATAACCTCTATCAAATTGAAGCCCTTCTACGATTTCGTAACTAACGCCAAAAGTTTGAGATTCTTCTACTGTAATAACTCCATCTTTTCCGATTTTTTCTAAAATATCGGCTATTAAATTCCCTATTTCCCTATCACGACTTGAAACTGTAGCAACATCGGCTACTTCTTCTTTTTTTTCTATAGGTTTTGAAAGATTTTTTAATTTATTTAAAACTACCTCGAATGCTTTTTCTAATCCTCTTTTCATACCAATCGGATCAACTCCGGCGGCAACATTTTTAAGGCCCTCATTAATAAGTACTTGAGCTAAAAGAGTTGCAGTGGTGGTACCATCACCTGCAGCATCATTAGTTTTAGAAGCAACCTCTTTTACAAGTTCTGCGCCGATATTTTCTATTTTATCTTCAAGTTCTATTTCCTTAGCAATAGTAACACCATCAAGGGTTATAGTTGGTACTCCAAAACTTTTTTCAAGAATTACTGCCCTACCCTTTGGGCCTAAAGTAACTTTAACTGTATTTGCTAATTTATTGATTCCGTTTAAAAGTTTTTCTCTAGCTTTTTTATCGAAAATTATATGTTTTGGCATAAATTCTTATCTTTCTTCTCATAAGTTAAAGGCTTATGAGAAGAAAGTTTAAATATTAATTTTCAATTATCGCAAGGACATCGTCTTCTTTTATAAAGAAATATTCTTTATCGTCTATTTTTATCTCATCCGGTGCATATTTTTTAAAAATTATTTCATCCCCTTCTTTTAAGTTTATAGGAATTCTTTCTCCTTTTTCATTTAACCTTCCTGGGCCTACTGCAACTACTTTTCCTCTTATTGGTCTTTCTTCAGATGCGGTATCTGGAATATAAACTCCTCCTTTTGTAATTTTTTCTTGTTTTATTGGTTCTACAAGAATATAATCATTTTGAGGTTTAAGTTTCATTAATTTTAACCCCCCTTTTGTACTAAATTAAGTACAAAATAGAGGGGCTTTGAAGATATTTTTGTTGATTATATATTATATTAATTATACCATAAAAAATTTAAATATTTATTAGTTTTTTTAACTCTTTTTTTATATTCTCATGTATTTTTTTAATTGATGGCTCTCCGTCAATTTCCAAGAACTTATTTTCCTTTTTAAAAATTAAAATAGCTGGCCAAACATTTTTTTTGAATTCTTTTATTCTTACTTTAATTTTTTCTTCTTCATCTAAACCTTCTTTTCTTTTTCTCTTTAGAGCTCTTTCAAAAACTGTTTTTTCTTTTACTTTAAGAAAAATTAAAACAAAATTTTCTTTATAAAATTTTTTTAAAATTTTCAAAATAATCCTAGCTTCAAATCTTGATCTTGGAGAACCGCTAATTATAATATTTGATTTTTTCCTTGCTAAGGAAATTATTTTTTTCTGAATTATTCCACTAATAAATCCAAAACTAACTAATTTTCCAGAATAAAACTTTTTCTTTTCTTTTTCTTTGCTATATTCTTTTCCAAAGAAAATTACTTTTTTGGGGCCTTTTTTGAAGAATTTCAATATTTCTTCGCTAGATCTTAATATTTCGCATTTTATTTTTCTTTTTCTGAGCCAATTTAAAAGTAAATCAACTTGGGTGTCTTTACCTGACGCTGGTAATCCCGAGAAAATTATGGCAAACATATATATTAATTATAATCCAAAATAAAATTTGTTATAATTTAAATTAATGGATGATAAAATTAGAAAAGATATTTTAAAAAAAATAAACGAATTGAAAAAAAAAGGAATTGATCTTTATCCATCAAAAGTAAAAAGAAGTTGTAGCATTAGAAAAGCGCTTGATAATTTTGAGAAAATTAGCGAAAGCCAAAAAGATATATTTTTAAATGGCAGAGTTGTAGCTTTAAGGATTATTGGAAAAATAGCATTTGTTAAAATTTCAGATGAAAATGAAAAAATTCAAGCTATTTTTAAAGAAGAAATTACTGAAAATTACAAACTAGTAAATTATATAACCTTAGGAGATATAATTTGCGTTGAAGGAAAATTGGGATATTCTCAAACCGGCGAAAAAAGTTTGATTGCTAAAAGTTTTAATTGGTTAACTAAAGTTTTAAGACCACTTCCTAAGGAATATTACAAAATAAGAGATGAAAAAATTTTAGCTACTAAAAGATATCTTACTACTCTTCTTTGGCCAGAAAAAAGAAGACCTTTTTATATTAGAGCTATAGTTTATAGAAATTTAAGAAAATTTTTAGATAGAAATGGTTTTATTGAAGTAGAAACTCCAATTTTGCAAACAAGATACGGTGGCGCACTAGCTAGGCCATTTAAAACTTATTTAAATGCTTTAAAATTGCCACTTTATCTTAGAATAGCTCCAGAAATTTATCTTAAAAAGATGATTGTTGGTGGTTTTGAAAGAATTTATGAAATTGGAAAAGATTTTAGAAATGAAGGAGTTGATAAAGAGCATAATCCAGAATTTTCAATGATAGAACTTTATGTAGCATGGAAAGACGTTAATTGGCTTATAAAATTTACTCAAAAGATTATAAAAATAATTACTAAATCAATTTATCCAGATCTTGTATTTGATTATCAAGGAGAGAGAATTGATTTAAAAATTAAGTGGGAAATAAAAGATTATGTTGATATATTAGAAGAAAATACTGGGCTTAATTATTTTAAAAATTCATTAGAAGATTTTAAAAATTTTGCTATAAAAAACGAAATAGAATTTAAGCCAAAAATAGTTACAAAAGCTAAGCTTTCGGATGAAATATTTAAAAAAATTATAAGAGCTAAATTAATTAAACCAACTTTTGTGATAAACATTCCTAAAGATCTTTCGCCTTTAGCTAAAAGTAGAAAAGATAATCCCCAGATTACTGAAAGAATGCAGCTTTATTTATGTGGCCTTGAGATTGCTAATGGGTTTTCTGAATTAAATGATCCAATAGAACAAAAAGAAAGATTTAAAGAACAAAAATCTCTTCTAAAAAAAGGAGAAATAGAATCTCATCCCTATGATGAGACTTTTATTGAAGCTTTAGAATATGGATTACCTCCTACTGCTGGCCTTGGTATAGGGCTTGATCGTCTTGTAATGATTTTATCCAACGAAAAATCCATTAAAGATGTTATTTTCTTCCCTTTTACAAAAGATTTATAAAATTTACTTTAAATTTATCTTTTAAAATTTTTTTATCTCTTCTAAAAAATAAAAAAAATAGAATCTCATCCCCATCATGAAACTTTTTATTGAAGCTTTAGAATACTGGCTTACTTCTTTTATAAAAAAAATTATAAAAGATTTATAAAATTTATTTTAAACTTATCTTTTAAGATTTTTTTTATCTCCTCTAAAACTAATTCCTCTGGTAATGATTTTCTTAATTCTGCTTTTTTCTTTCTGATAAATTTTTTAATGCTTTTTGGAAATTTTTTATTTTTAAATTTTGTAAACTTCATAGCCTTCTTTAACTTTATCAAGGTTATTTCCTTGAATTACTATCCCGCATAAGCTATTTTCTACTTGCTGGCATTCAATTTTATCTTTTTCTAAACTAAATATTGTTCCATTTGCGACTATCTTACCGTTTTCATCTTTTATAATTACCTTATCTTTTATTTTAAAGATTCCTTCTACTTTTCCTCCAATAGTTATTTTTGATGATTTTTGACTAAATATTTTTAATATTTTAAGCGTACTTAAAATATTGACCTCTTTTTCTTTAAAGATATTTTCTAAATTTTCTTGCATTTGATAAACTGTGTTTGCAGAGATTATCTCAATTGGTTCTCCGACTAACTCTACTTTCAAAAAATTTGGTATTTTAGTATTAAATAAAATAAGATGGGGATGATAGGTCTTTATGAAATCTACGTCTGTCTTTAATAAATCCCCTACAGATGCTTCAATAATTTTGATTTTTTTATTATAATCCTTAGCTATTTTTTCTAAAATTTTTAAAATTGCTTCTATAGCACCAAAATTTTCTGCTTTTATTAGAAATTTTATTTCTTCATTGCCTTTTCCAATTGAAAAATTTCTAAAAAACTTGATTTGAGAAACTTTAGCTGGATTTGTGCTTATTTCTTCACCAGGTAAAGGTAAATCTTCAAATCCTAAAACTATAGCAGGAATAGAAGGAAAAAGTTTTTTTATTTCTTTGTTTTCGGTAGATAAAATTTTTTTAATTTTAGCTTTTGTAGAAGAGGAATAAATTTGATCCCCTACTTTTAAAACACCATTTTTTAAAATTATCATAACTTGATTTCCGGTTTTTAAATCTTTATAACTTTCTAATACATATCCAAAAATTTCTTCTTCTGTGTAACTAAATTCATAGATTTCTGCTAGAAGAAAAATTCCTTCTAGAAGATTTTTTATACCCTCGCCAGTTTTAGCGGAAATTAAAAAACAAGGCACTTCACCTCCCCATTCTTCAAAAACTACTCCTAATTCGGAGAGCTCTTTTTTAACTTTTTCAGGTTGAGCGTTTGGCTTATCTATTTTATTTATCGCTACTACAAATGGTATTTTAAGTTCTCTTAAAAATTCTAAAGATTCTTCTGTTTGTGGTTTTATTCCATCGTCTGCTGCTACTATTAAAATTCCAATATCAGCTACTTGCGAACCTCTTTTTCTTAAAGAACTAAAAAGCTCATGACCTGGTGTATCAATAAAAGTTAAACTTTTATTTTCTATCTCAATATTAAAAGCTTGAATTTTTTGAGTTATACCTCCATATTCTTTTTGAACTATATTAGATTTTCTTATAAAATCTAATAAAGTAGTTTTACCATGATTTACATGACCTAAAATAACTATAATTGGCGGTCTTTTATGTTTCATATTTTTTTAAAAAAATAAAGCAATAATAAAAAGTTAAATTATTTAATATTATAACATTTCTGTCCTGTAAATTTTAAAATAAATTTTCTTCTTTATATATTTACTAAGATGCAGTAATAAAATCCATCGTGATAGCCCACCAACTCACCATAATTATTATAAACTTCTCTCTCTTTTGGTTTTAAATATTTTTTTAAAAAAATAAAGCAATAATAAAAAGTTAAATTATTTAATATTATAACATTTGATTTTTAAAAATTAAAAAACTTGAGAAATTATTCCTCCTCCTAATAAAAAGTCTTCTTTATAAAAAACAACGCTTTGTCCTGGTGTTGGAAATTTTACCTTTTCTTTAAAAAATATTTTTTTTAAACTAGGATAAATAACAGCTGGAATTAATTTTTGTCTATATCTAATTCTTACCATTATTTCTTCTCCGTCCTGTAAATTTTTAAATAAATTTTCTTCTTCATAGCTAATTCCATTTTTATATAAAATTTCATCTTCATCCTTAGCAACAATTAAAATGTTTTTTTGAGGATCTTTTTTGACTACATACCAAGGGCCATTTTTAGCCCAAAATCCATGTCTTTGCCCTAAAGTGTAATAATAAAAACCATCGTGATAGCCCACCAACTCACCATAATTATTATAAACTTCTCCTCTTTTTGGCTCTAAATATTTTTTTAAAAATTTAGAAAATTTAATTTTACCAACAAAACAAAGTCCTTGACTATCTTTTTTAAAAGCAACATGTAAATTATTTTCTGCTGCTATTTTTCTTACTTCTTCTTTTTTTAAATCCCCTAAAGGAAAAATAATTCTTTTTAATTTCTCTTTATTTATTTTCCATAAAAAATATGTTTGATCTTTTTCTTTATCTTTAGGAACTTTTATCAAATTTGCTTCTTTTTTAGCATAATGCCCAGAAGCTATAAAATCATTCTTTGAGCCTAATATTTTATCAAAAAATAGACCGAATTTAATTTCAGAATTACATAAAACATCTGGATTTGGAGTTATGCCCTTTCTATAATCATTTATAGTTCTTTCCATTATTAATTTTTTATAATCCTCTTCAATATCATAAACATAAAATGGAATTTTTAAAACTTCGGCTACTTTTTTTGCATCTTCAAAGTCTTCATAGGCACAGTTATTTAAAGAAGTCATTCTTAAATGAATTCCAATCACTTCAAAACCCTCTTTTTTAAGTAAAAGAGCAGCACATGCTGAATCAACTCCACCCGAAAGAAGAACAAAAACTCTGGACATTTTAAATAAATTATAACAAAAACTGAAAATTATTTAAATTTAAATTAACTTGATTTTTATGCTGTCTTATGATATTATATTGTATTATTTTCTAAAAAATAAAGTATTATGGTGAAAATTTCTAAGGAGAATTATGAAAAATTAAAAAAAGAATTGGAATATTTGGAAAAAGAAGAAAGGAAAAAGATAGCAGAAAAATTAAAAATTGCTGCTAGCCACGGAGATTTATCAGAAAACGCAGAATATGCGATTGCAAAAGAAGAGCAGGCTAATTTAGAACAAAAAATTTTAGAAATAAAGAAAATATTAGAAACAGCGCAGATAATACAAAAAATTGATGAAGAAAAAATTGATGTAGGATCAAAGGTTAAACTTTTAGATCTCGATACAAATAAAATAATGCAAATAGAAATAGTTGGTTATGGAGAGGTAGATCCTGTAAAAGGTAAAATTTCAGAAAACTCTCCTTTAGGTAAAAATCTTTTAAACAAAAAGGTTGGAGATATTTTAGAGTACGAAATAAATGGTAAAATTTTTAGATATAAAGTTTTGGAAATAAGCTAATATTTATCTGGAGGAATACCGTAATAAGAAACTAAAAAGCTTGCAATTTCTTTCCAAAGTTTAGTAGTAGTTTGAGAAGCTGTTAAACCACCAATTGGTTCTTTAAATAAAGTTAAGATTGTAAATTGTGGTCTAGTAGCAGGAAAATAGCCCACAAAAGTATGAATTAATTTATTTTCGTTATAGCTTTTAATTTCTGGATCATAACTTATAGCTGTTCCAGTTTTTCCGGCCACAAAATAGTTTTCCATTTTCGCTCTCTTTCCTAATCCTTCTTCTACTACTTTTTGAAGCATTAAATTTATTTTTTCTATAGTTTCTTTACTAAAAGGTCTTGCAATGATTGATTCAAAAATTTTTTGATTTGTATTTTTTCTTATTTTTTGGACTAAAAATGGTCTTACAATAAAACCTTCGTTTGCGAAAATGTTAAAATCAACTAAAAGTCTTAAAGGAGTCATAGTTATTCCCTGTCCAAAACTAGCAGTATAGAAATTTACTTTTCTTCCATAAGGCTTTTTTAGGCTCTTAAGAGATCCAACTTTTTCGTTTAAGATATCAATACCAGTAGTTTCTTCTATTTTTATTCTTTCTAACATCTCTAGAAATTTATTATCACCAACTTGATTTTCTATAAAAATAGCGGCTAAATTTAAAGATTTATTTAATGCTGTTTGTATATCTGTTTTTCCATGAGCTTTTTTATCCCAGTTGTAAATTTTATATCCATCAACAAAAACTACTCCTTTATCTTCATAAACTGTTTCAGGAGTAATTTTATTTTCCTCTATACCTAAAGCAAATAAAAATGGTTTAATAACTGAACCAGGTTCATAGGGTGTTAAACTTTTTAATTCAAATAGAGAATAATCTTTAACAAGATTAATTTTGTTATTATCATAAGAAGGAATTTCTACTAAAGCAATTATTTTTCCACTTTTTGATTCCATAACTATTGAAACTGCTTCTTTTGCTTTAAATTCTTCTAAAAATTTTTTAGTAGCCTCATAAACCTTTTTTTGAACGTTAATATCTATAGTTGTAATTAAATCATTACCAGGTTCAGGAACTTTAAAAATTTTTCCATTAACTAAAATTCCATCATTTCCCATTAAAATATCGTCATATGAAGCTTCAAGACCATAAATACCTCGAAAATCTTGAGTAAAACCTACAATTTTGCTTACTAACTCCCCATAAGGGTATACTCTTCTATAATTTTGCTCTAACCAAAGAGAATCTATATTTAATTTTTTAATTTCGTCTCTTTTAACTAAATTAATTTCTCCTAGAAATAATAGCTCATTTTTTGAATTTAAAAATTTTTCTAGTTTTACTTTTGGTTCAAATACTTTTTTTATTTCATTATATATTTTTTCTAATTCTTGAGGTTGAAGATTTTTAAAATTTTTAAAATAAACTTTATAGTAAAGTGAATTATTAGCTAAGGGATATAAATTACCATATTTATCAGTAGCGTAGATATTTCCCCTGGGAGCCGGAATAGATTTTTTAAAATTTAATCCCTCTTCTGCTAAAATGTTAATTTTTTCTAACTGAAGATTAAAAAGATAAATGGAAAAAAATATGAAAGTTAAGAAATTAAATAATATTAAAAAGTATTGAGGTATATTTGAAAAATATTTTCGGAGCTTTTTAAATTTATTAAATTTAAATTTCATTATTTTACTTAGCAACAATAGTCTGAATTTTTTCGTGAAACATTTCTATCTTATATGTAAGCCCAAGTTCTTCGGCTTTTTTTAAAAGATAATCTTGGTTAGCTAATTTAGCAAAATTATTTTTCAATTCAGTATTAATATTTTGAAGCATTAAAAAATTATCGTTTAATTTTTTAATTTCATGTAGAAGTAAATATGTTTTATTTCTTTCAACTACTATAAAAACTAAAAGAATCAAATTTAAGATTAGTAAAAAAAAGGATAAAATTTTTTTAATTTTCCTTGTCATTTATTTTTTGAAGAGCAATAAGATTTGCCGATCTTGATCTTGGGTTTCTTTTAATTTCTTCTTTAGTCGGCTTTGTTTTTTCTATTAATTTAATTTTTGATTTAAATTCTTTTATTATTTTTTTAACTATCTTATTTTCTATGCCTTGATATGTCAAAATTATTATTTTGGTCCCAATTGGAGAAATCTCAATTGTATCCCTCAAGCCGTAATAAATATTTTCTACCTCATTATTAACTAACATTCTTAAAGCTTGGAATAATATTCTTGCTGGATGCTTTTTATTTGTTTTTTTGAATCTTAAAATTTCAACAAGATCTTTAGTGGTTTTTATTTTCTCTTTCTTTCTCTTTCTTTCTATTAGATTTGATATTTTCTTTGCATCTTTTTCTTCGAAGATTTTTAAAAATTTTTCTAAAGAAGTTTTATTTAAAGAATTTAAAATTTCAGCGGCTGTTGTTTTTATTTTTGGATTAAATCTCATATCCAAAGGTTCATTTTTTAAGTAACTAAAACCTCTTTTTGATTTTTCAAGGTGCCAACTTGAAACTCCTAAGTCAAAAATTACTCCATAAAATTTATAAAAATTTTCTTCTTTAACTATTTTTTTAATTTTTCTATAATTTTCGTTTTTAAATATTATTCTTTTTATAAAATGAGGATATTTTTTCATGATTATTTTTTTGGCAAGATCCAAAATTTCTGGATCCCACTCTATCGCTAATACTTTACCCCTTGGGCCTGTTTTTGATAAAATTGCTATACTATGACCTCCTAACCCAAAGGTTGCATCTATGTAATTTTGATTTGGCTGGGGATTAAAAATTTCTATTATTTTTTCAACCAAAACTGGTTGGTGCATGAATTAAATTCCTAAATCTTTCAAATCCTCGGCTATTTTATAAGCTTCATTTTCTGTATTTTGCTTATATTCTTCCCAAATTTTTTCATCCCAAATTTCTATCCTGTTAAATACTCCTACTATTACTACTTGCTTTTTTAAATTAGCGTAATTTCTTAAATTTTCTGGTATTAATATTCTTCCCTGTTGGTCTAAATCTTCTTCTATTGCTCCTGAAAAAATTAATCTTAAAAACGCTCTTGAATTTGCTTGAGTTAAGGGTAAATTCATTATTTTCTTTAAAAATTTTTCCCACTCTTCTTTACTATAAATAAACAAACATTGGTCTATCCCCCTTGTTAAAACTAGTCCATCCACTAATTTACTTCTGAATTTTGCCGGAATTGCTAATCTACCTTTCTGATCTAGTAAATGTTTATATTCTCCTAAAAACATTTTTCCACAGATTTTTTAATTTATCCCCATATTTTTCCACAATTCCCCACTTCAATTGAAGTATAAACCATAATAATATTTTTTTCAACCCTTTTTAAATTAAATTCAAAAATAAAGAAAAAATAAGAAAAAAATAATTTAGATTAACAATTTTTCCACAATTAGAATTTTTAAAGTTTTAAAATAGCTATTTCTAGTGGCAAAATTAAAATTGGAGGCTCTTTTTTGATTTGCCAATAACTTTCTAAAAAAATATTTATAAAATTTTGAATTTCCGAAATTGGTAAAGCATTTAAAATATTATGAACTTCTTCAAAATCTTCGGGGATAAAATCGCTTAAAATAATATTTTTTAACTCAGGGTTTAATTTTAAAATAGCTGTTCCTCTTAAAAATCTTAAAATTTCATCAATAAAAATAACCAAATCATAACCATTTAAATAGATATTGTTTAAAATTTCAAGAAGCTCCTTTTTATTTTTATCTTTTAAAGCCTTAAAAAATTTTAAAATATAATCTTTTCTTACCATACCAAAAAAAACTTCTACATCTTCTCTGGTAATTTTAGAGGAGGAAAAAGTTAGAATTTTATCTAAAATAGTCTCTGCATCTCTTAAGCTTCCATTGGCTTGTTGGGCTATAATTCTTAAAGCTTCATCATCTATTTTAATTTTTTCACTTTCTCTTATTTTTTTTAATTTTTCGAAAATCTCTTCTGAAGTTAAATATCTAAATTGAAATTTTTGAGTTCGAGAAAGAATGGTGGGTATTACTTTTTCCGGCTCTGTAGTTGCTAAAATAAAAATAACATATTCAGGTGGTTCTTCTAATGTTTTTAAAAAAGCATTTGCAGCATCTTTAGTTAAAGAATGACACTCATCTATTACAAATATCTTCTTTTTACCCATAAATGGTCTAACCTTTACTGCTTCGATAATATTTCTAATTTCTTCAATTCCCCTATTTGAGGCGGCATCAATTTCTATAAAATCAATAAAATTACCTTGATTAATAGCAATACAATTATTGCAAAGATTACAAGGATCTGCGTTTTCTTTTAAATTTAAACAATTAATAGCCTTTGCAAAAATTCTAGCTAAAGTAGTTTTTCCAGTGCCTCTTGGTCCAGAAAAGATATATGCATGAGCTATTTTATTTTGTAATATTTGATTTTTCAAAGTTAAAACTATATGCTTCTGTCCTATAAATTCGCTAAAATTATTTGGGCGATATTTTCGATAAAGCATAAATTAAAATTTTGGAATTAAACTTTCTAAATATTTTATTAAATTTTCTAAATTCATATTTTTTATTTCTTTTTTGCCTCTTTCTCTTAAAGAAACAGAATTTTCTTTTTTCTCTTTATCTCCTAAAACTATAATTAATGGTATTTTTTCTTTTTCTGCTAAAAATATTCTTTTTGAAACAGTCTCTTTAGGTTCAAAAATTTTAGTTCTAAATTTTTTTGTTTTTAACATTTCAAAAATTTTTTTTGCATAAGTAAGATGTTTTTGGGAAATAGGTAAAATAGCTATTTGAAGAGGCGCCAACCAAAAAGGAAAATTCCCTTTATAGTGCTCGATTAGAATCCCTAAAAATCTTTCAGTAGAACCTAAAATAGCTCGATGAATGATTATTGGATTTTTTTCTTTACCATCCTTGTCGATATAAGTTAGATTAAATCTTTTTGGTAAATTCATATCTAATTGAATGGTAGAAAGCTGCCATTCTCTTGAAAGTGTATCTTTAAACATAAAATCGATTTTAGGACCATAAAAAGCTGCTTCTCCTATTCCTAATTTGTAGTTTAACTTATGATTTTTAACCAATTTTTTTAATATATTTTCAGCTTTTTTCCAAACTTTTGGCTCTCCAATATATTTTTCTTCTGAAAGAGGATCGCGTACCGAAATTCGAGCCCAAAAGTCATTAAAACCAAAAGTTTTATACACTATTTTTATCATTTTCAAAATCAAATCTATTTCTTCCTCAATTTGATCCTCTTTTAAAAATATATGACAATCATCTTGAGTTAAACCTCTTACTCTTGTAAGACCAGAAAGTTCCCCGCTTTTTTCGTATCGATAAACTGTAGTGGTACAAGTCCACCTTAGCGGAAGATCTCTGTAGGATCTTGGTTGAGATTTATAAAGCATCATAAAATGAGGACAATTCATTGGTTTTAAATAATATTCTTCATTATCTAATTTTAGCGGCGGAAAAAGGGCGTCATATTTTTCAAGATGTCCAGAAATTTCATAAAGTTTTCTTTTTGTAATATGAGGTATCCAAATAGGTTCATAATTAAATTTTTCTTGAAGTTCTGTTATAAAATTTTCAATTATTCTACGTAAAATAGCTCCTTTAGGTAAAAATAAAGGTAAACCAGGTCCAATTTCATCTATGATTTTAAAAATTTCCATTTCTTCTCCTATTTTTCTATGATCTCTTTCTTTAGCTTCTTTAATTTTTTCTAAATAATTTTCTAATTCGTCTTTAGTAAGAAAAGCTAAACCATAAATTCTTTTCATTTGAGGGTTTTTTTCGTTACCGCGCCAATAAGCTGCAGCTATAGAAGTTAATTTAAAACCATCCAGTGGTATTTCTTTAGTATTTTTAACATGACCACCTCTACAAAGATCAATAAACTCTCCAACTCGATAAATAGTAACTTTTTTAACTTTTTTTATTTTTTTCTCTTTATTTTTTATTTTTAAAATTTCGTTAAAATCTGTAGTGCCATATTTTTTGATATCTTCTAAAAGTTCAATTTTGAAAGGTTGATTTTTAAATATTTCCTCTGCTTGTTTAAAGCTTATTTTTTTCCCTTTAAAATCTAAATTTTCTTTTATAATTTCCTTCATTATTTTTTCGATTTCTTTAAGCTCAACTTCTTTATTTAAAATGAAATCATAAAAGAATCCATTTTCAATTACTGGCCCTATTCCTAATTTAGCTTTAGGGTCTATTTTTAAAATTGCATAAGCTAAAATATGAGCCAATGAATGTCTGATTTTGTTGATTTTCGAATCTTTTGCTATCATAATTAAAATTATAAAAAAATTAAAATTATTAAAAAAATCAATTACTTTCAACAAATTCAACGGCATCTTCGCAAATAACTTGATCTTTTTCAAATTTTTCATCTAAATTACCTACAATTTCTAAAATTCTACCCTCTTTCCAAAGAACTTCTGTCTTCTTATAAATTTTAGGAAAAACAAGAACTTCAAATTTTTTAACTAAGGTGTCGACTTGAGCGAATACCATTGTTTCCCCATTTTTAGTTATAGTTTTCTTAATTTCTTCAACACATCCTAAAATTTTTACTTTATTTTCAGATTTTTTAAATAAAATAAATTTATTTTTGACTTTATTTTTTATTTTATCTAAAGGATGGCCAGAAAGATAATTACCGAGATACTCTTTTTCCCATTTTAATTTTTGTTCAAGAGATGCTTCTGGTGTTTTTTTAAGATTAAGTTTAGAAGTTAAATTTCCGAAAAGACCTTTTTGTCTTATTGAAATGGAATTTTTATTTTTTTGGTTATAATAGAGTAGATTTTCAATATTAAAAAGTAAAGTATTCCTATCTTCAAATCTATCAAAAACTCCAGCTTTAATTAAACTTTCTAATGATTTTTTATTTAAATCTTTATGTTTAATTCTTATAAGAAAATCTTCAAGACTTCCAAATTCGCCATTTTTTTCTCTTTCTTCTTCTATAGCGACCGATAAGTTTTCTCCAACATTTTTAATAGCACTAAGACCATATCTTATATAATTTGGATATTTTAAGGAGAATTTAAAAGATGATTCATTAATATCTGGTGGCAAAATTACGATTCCCATATTTTTTGATTCTTCGATTAAAACTTTAGCTCTATCTACATCGTGACCCTCTGCATTAAAAAGAGCAGTCATATATTCTAAAGGCCAATGAGCCTTAAGATAAGCAGTTTGATAAGCTAAAACAGCGTAAGAAACAGCATGAGATTTATTAAAACCATATCTTGCAAATGGTTCATACCAATTCCAAATAGCTTGGGCAATGGAAAGAGAAATTCCATTATCAACCATTCCTTTTATCATTTTCATTTTTTGTTCTATTAAAAGTTCTGGATTTTTTTTAGCTATAGCCTTCCTTAAAATATCAGCTTCTGAAAGTGAAAAACCAGCTAAAACTTGGGCTATTTTCATTAATTGTTCTTGATAAATAGCAATTCCATATGTTTCTTGTAAAATGTCTTTAAGTTTTGGATGTAAATAAGTAATTTTTTCATTATTATGTCTTCTTTTAATATAAGAAGGAATTAAACTTAATGGGCCCGGTCTATATAATGCTATTAACGCTATGACGTCTTCAAATTTTTCAGGTTTAAGTTCTTTTAGATATCTTCTCATCCCAGATGATTCAAGTTGAAATACTCCTACTGTCTCACCTTTTTTAAATAATTCGAAAGTTTTTTTGTCATTATAAGGTTCTTTAAATTCCACAATTTCATTTTTATTTTTAGCTATTAAATTTTTTGTTTCTTCTATAATTGTAAGGTTTCTTAATCCTAAAAGATCTATTTTTAAAAGGCCTAAGTCCTCAATAGAGTGCATTTCGTATTGAGTAATTATTTTTTCCTCATCTTGGGGCGCTCTTTGAAGTGGCACTAATTCAGTAAGTTCTGTTTCACCAATTACTGTTCCACAAGAATGAACCGAGGCATGTCTAATAGTACCTTCTATTGCTATTGAGTAATCAATTATTTTTTTAACGTCCTTATCTTTTAAATAAATTTCTTTTAATTCTCTTACAGAATCAAGAGCCTGGGAAAGATTTTCAACTTTTAAAGGTATCATTTTAGCTAGTTTATCACAAAAACTGTATGGATAAGATAAAACCCTTCCAACATCTCTGATTGCGGCTCTTGATTTTATAGTTCCAAAAGTAATTATTTGAGCAACTTTTTCTCTTCCATATTTCCTTTGAACATATTTAAAAACTTCATCTCTTCTTGTATCTGCAAAATCTATATCTATATCCGGAAAGGTTACTCTATCTTTAGTTAAAAATCTTTCGAAAAGGAGATTATATTTAAGGGGATTAATTTCCGAAATTTTAAGAAGCCACGCTACTATACTTCCAGCAACCGACCCTCTAGCAGGTCCAACCGCAATTCCCTGCTCTTTAGCCCAATTAACTATATCGGCTACAACTAAAAAATAATCTGCAAATTTTGTATCTTCAATAATTTTAAGCTCATATTCAGCTCTTTCAATTATTTCTCTATTGTTCTCAACTCCCCTATCCTTTATTCCTTTTAAAATAAGCTTTCTCAAATAAGAATTTGAAGTTTCTCCTAATGGAATTTCAAATTTTGGCATTCTTAAAATTCCTAATGGTATTTCTATATTAATTTTCTCAGCAATTTCAAGAGTATTTTCTATCGCATCTGGCCACTTTGAAAACTTTTCTATCATCTCTTCTTGAGAAAGAAAAGAAAAATCATCACCTAAAAGTGTTAATCTATTTGGATCTGAAATTTTAGAACCAGTAGTTATTGCCATTAAAATATCTTGAATTTCTGCTTGTTCTTTTTTAAGATAGTGAGAATCTTGAGTAGCTACTTTTTTAATTTTTGTAGCTTCGCTTATTTTTAAAAGTCCAGGTAAAGATAAAACATTATCTTTAATATTAGGGTGATTTTGAATTTCGATATAAAAATCATCGCCGAAAACTTCTTTATACTCATAAGCGACTTTTAGAGCTTCATCAAATTTTTTTTCTCTTATAAGATAAGGAATTTGTCCTGATGGGCAACCGGAAAGGATAATTAAACCATCTTTATATTTAAAAAGAGACTCTTTATCTATTCTAGGTCTATAATAAAAACCTTCGAGATTAGCAATGGTTACTAACTTTACTAAATTTTTATATCCTGTAAAATTTTTAGCTAAAACTGTTAAATGGAAATTTAAAGAATCAATTTTTCCCTCCTTAGAAAATCTGGATCTTGGTGCTAAGTAAAGTTCTGCTCCGATTATAGGTTTTATGTTTCTTTTTTTAGCTTCTTTATAAAATTCAATAGCTCCATATAAATTACCATGATCAGTTAAAGCTACAGCTTCATATCCTAATTCCTTAGCATAATCTAAAAGTTCAGGTATTTTAGGTAATCCATCAAGTAAACTATAATGGCTGTGCACATGAAGATGAACTGCTCTCATAAGATATATTATAAAACAAAGAATATTTTACATCATTTCGTTTATTTTTTTTATAGTATCTAAAGATATTTGAATAGATCTTTCGATGCCTTTTTTAAGATAAAAATCTATATTTTTTGAAATAATTTTCTTTTTTTCTCTGGCTTCATTAAATTTTTCAAAAAATTTTTCTATTAAACTTTCTTTAAACTCTTTATAACTCACGCCTTTGAATTCTTTTTCTATTTCTGAAATATCCTTCCCGCTTAAAACTTTATAAATTAAGATAAGATTACTAATTCCGGGTTTTGTTGTTTTATTATAAATTATTTGATTATCCGAATCAGTTACTGCTTTCTTTATTTTTTTAATTATTTCATTTTTTGATTCAAAAATTTCCAAACACCCTTCGGGTTCAGATTTTGACATTTTTTTAAAAGGATTAGAAAGGCTCATAATTTTACATGTATCTCCTATATATTCTTTTGGGATATTAAAAATTTTTTTAATCTTTTTATTAAAATTTCTTGCAATTTCTCTTGAAAGTTCAATATGTTGTTTTTGATCTTCGCCAACAGGAACTATATCTGGTTGATAAATTAAAATATCAGCTGCTTGTAAAACTGGATAATATAGAGCTCCTGCGTTAATTATTTCTTTTTTAAGTTTTAGTTTTTGAGTAAGCTCTTTGAAATGATGCATTCTATACAAATCACCTAAAGAAGTAAAACAACTCAAAATCCAAGCTAAATAAAAATGATAAGGATTTTCTGATTGAAAGAAAATATAAGTTTTTGGACCATCAATACCTAAGGAAATAATTTCTGAAACTAATTCTTTTTTTATTTCTTTAATTTTTTTTAAATTCGAAGGGTCTGTCAAAGCATGAGAATCAGCGATCATAAATAAAATTTCATAGCCTTCTTTTTGAAACTTTAAAATAGACTCTAAAAAACCAGCATAATTTCCAATATGAATTCTTCCGCTAGGTTTTATCCCTGTAAGAATTCTTTTCATAGAGGCGCGGGTGGGAATTGAACCCACGTAAAGCGGTTTTGCAGACCGCCGCGTTGCCTCTCCGCCACCGCGCCAAATCAATTAAAATTATAAAATAAAAATATTCTTAGCTCTATTTTTTAATTTTTAAACTTTTTAGATATTAGTCAATTTAGGTATTTGTCAATTCTGAAATTAAATTTTCAAGAGGAGAACCTTTTCTTATTACTGAAATTGAATATTTGATTCCTTTATTATAGTAAATTGCTCTTAAAATACCTCTCCAAACATTTAATTCTTTATTTGATCCTTTATCTAAAAATTTTATAAATGTATCTTTAATCTTTTTAAATTCTTTTGCTCTTTCAAGAAAATGCTCATAGCTGATTCCGTAATTGTTTCCAAAATCAGCAAGAATTTCTGGATCTAAAGACAATTCTTTACTTTTATAATATTCCAAAAACAAAGCTTCTAATAAAGCTTTTTTAGCTTTTAATTCGTCTATATCTTTTCCTAATTCCTTTAAATCATTCACGATTCCTGTAATCGTATTTTTTATTAACCTTTCCTCAAAAAGTGTAGTTTGACTAAAGGTTAAATTAGTTAAATCAGCTTTTAAGACGTTCTCATTTTTGATAATATTTTTAAGATGTAATTCCAAAAATTTCTTATCTACTTTTTCATCGGCTTTAAAAGATTTTTCAATTATTTTTAAAAGTTTATCTTCTTTTTCTTTTGGTATTTGCGCTACTTTTTCTGTTGGTGTTGGTGTTTCTGTTGGTGTTGGTGTTTCTGTTGGTTGTTCTACTTTTTCTGTTGGTGTTTGTGGTTCTGTTGGTGGTTTTGGTTGGGTTACTTGTTCTATATGTTCTGTTTTTACAATTTTTTTGAGATATTCTGCCTCTACTAATTTTATATTTCCACTTTCATCAATTTGAAAAGTACCTTGTCCTATTCTTTTCATCATTTCTTCAAGACCATTTAAATCTGT
>Ga0197143_1000828_pt1 | contig 29099 bp, 33 predicted proteins | sample GBS70_MetaG_FD_148603 | JGI IMG/M metagenome (GOLD analysis project Ga0197143, IMG submission 148603) | Sediment microbial communities from Great Boiling Springs, Gerlach, Nevada, United States - GBS 70_MetaG | ecosystem: Environmental > Aquatic > Thermal springs > Hot (42-90C) > Sediment... | reverse complement strand
TCTTCGTTTGACAATCCAAACAATATGGTATTTGATGTAAAATCGACAATGGGCAGAAACTTCATATTTTCTATCAGGCATTTCTGCCTTTATTTTATCAACTTTTTTCTTCTAAATGTCTTGTTAAAAAGCAATCATAATAAAAAAAATAGAAACCATTCAGCAATAGTAGTAAAAGACTATTGGTTGATTAATGGATGGATTTATTGCAAATAATAAAGCAGATATTAATACTGCAATTTCTCCCATTGATAATTAATCTTAAATAAAGCATTTTAATAAGTTAATTTATTAAAATCTAAAAAATAAAAGTTAGATTTAATATTTTATAATGCAAAAATAACTTCTTTTTAATATTAATTTTTAATATTAATTTTTTAAATATAAGATTTCTTTATTTTTATCTTTATATAAAGTCTGCCATTCGTTCTTTATCTTCAATAAGTATCTTAATAAACTTACGCGCGCGATTACAATTAACGGTAAAAATAAAACGGCTTTAGAAGGTGATTCTTTTATCGTTTGAATAAATCTTTTATTATATAAGCTTGGACTAAGTTTGAAATTGTAAGGCAAGCGTTCAAAAATTATCAACATAGAAATTAAAATGATTATCTTTTTTTGTTTAATTAAACTTAAATATATTAAAATTAAAATTGTTATTGCCAAATAACTAAATATTAGGATAATTCTCAAAAAAAGCCACAAGACATGATGATATAATTAGGTTGTTATGACAATATATATATAATTGTAAAAGATGTGGTAATAAGAAATTTTACTCAATAAGAAGAGGAAAAAAGCGGCGTAAAGACTGTGGTTATGAGTTTACTCCTTAGCTTGTTTCTGGTATTTACCTATCAAAAAACAACTGGAAAAAAATAATTTATTGATTTCTTTTAGAAAAACCTGGATGGTGGATTGCTGTAAAAACCAAACTTATAAAGCACTTTTTAAAATAAAAGAAGTTATTACCAGAGATGTTCCTCCTTTATTTACCGCAACAGTTAAAGTTGATGAAACTTATCTTGGTGGACAAAAGAGAAACAAAAACAAAAACAAAAAACAACTTAAGAAAGAAGAAGTCTTATATGGTAAATCTAAAAAAGGCTTTGGAACAACAAAACAACCGGTATTTGCTATTCTATCGCGCTCTGGGAAAGTGTTTGCTAAAGTAGTTTCTGATAATAAAGCCAAAGAATTAATACCCATTATTGAAAAGAAAGTAAAAAAGGGTAATAAAATCTGTTTTGATACTTATTCAGCCTATACTGGTTTAGCAACCAAAGGTTATGTTCATGGAATTGTTAACCACAAAAATAAACAATATGTAAAAGGAAAAAATCATATCAATGGTTTAGAGGGTTTTTTTGGTTATCTAAAAAAACAATTAGCCTCATGAGGTGGAATAAGAAGAGAAAAATTACTAAATTTGGTGGCTAAAATTTAAGATTACCCTAATAAATGTTAAAGAAACAATAACATATCTTTTTCTATTTCCAATAAGTAAAAAAAATTTTTTAATTCTTTTAAAAAAATATAAAGGTAATTAAAAATAAAAAAGGAAAAACTCCAATAATTAAAAATGGAAATTGAAGAAAAAAAGGTAATAAAAGAGAAGAAAATATAAGTAAAATAAAACTCTTATAAGATCCTTTTTCAAAAAATATTTTATAAATTGAACCAAAAAAAGAGTAAAAATACAGGAATTAAAAATAAATTCATATGTTATCCTAATCTAGCAATCGAATAAAAAGATAACCCATAAATAATTGACCCAATAAGAGCAACTTCTGATTTAAAAAAATATTAAAAACTGATTTAAAAAAATATTAAAATCATATTAAGTAATCAACAAATAAAAAACAACAAAAGAAAAAACAGAAAGATTATAAACTAAAATTGGATTATCGGTAAATTGATATAAAATCAAACCTAAAATTATCAATAACGTAGAGTCATAGCCATAAAGATATCTCCAACCAAATGGAAAATGACCAGAAAAAAATAATTTTTTTGCCAAATATTGAAACTAATAATAGGTATACCCCCACTCCAACTTTTCTAGAAGATCAAAATAGGATATTCCAACAACTCGATACAACTGTCAGACTAATTTGTTTACAATTTTAATGCCTTCAGGTATATGCCAAAACACCATCAAAAATTCTTCCTAAAAAAATTGGAAATTAATTAAAATATTTTTTATTTTCAAATAAAAGAAAAAAACAGGTTGATAAAAAAATTAAAAAATTATATTAAGCTATGAACGTTCTTATATTATCAGATACTCAACCCGGCGGTGAATGGATCGCCACTCAAACTGTTATTAAAAATTTAAAAATGAAAGACAAAAAATTTAAATTTTATTTAATTTCCTCAAATAAAAGTAATAAGTCATTAAATAGATCTTTATTTGAAGAAGTTTTTTTTATAAAAAAAAAGACTTTTAAAAAACCATTAAAACATTATAGAGAATTGTTGTTTCAGATAATTAATGGCGCAAAAATAATTCACTTTCTCATTAAAAAAAAGAAAATTAATCTTGTTATTATTACTGATTATCTTTTAGCTATATCCTATCTTATTGTCGCAAGAAAAAAAGACTATATCTTTTTTTTCCATGGAATAAAAAATAGGTATCGAATTTTTTTTGATACTTTTAATCACTATCTAATATTTAAAAAAATATTGGAAATAATATCTTGGACTTTGGCAAAAAAAATTATTACTCCATCAATTTTTGCAAAAAATTTTTTAACTAATTCTTATCAGTTTTTGAATAAAAAAAATTTTGTAATTATTCCTAACTTAATAAGAAAAAATTTCAAAATTATTATCTCGCGCTCTATTATCAAAAAATTTAAAGAAAAATTTAGGCTTAAAAATAGAAAAATTTTACTTTATTCCGGAAGATTAGTTGAAGGCAAAGGAGTTGAAAATTTAATCAAATCCTTTTTAAGAATAAAAAATCAATATTCAAATCTAATATTAGTCGTTGCTTATTGTGGAGAGGAAAAAAAATCATTAATCGTCAATGACGAAAAAATCAAATACTTTAAAAATTTAAACATTAACGATTTGGTTAAATTATATCAATTAAGTAATTTAGCGATTTTACCTTCTTATTTTGAAATTTCACCTCTTTTTGTTAGAGAAGCAATTTTTTGTAATTTACCAATAATCTCCACCAATTGTGGTGATGTTAAAAACATTTTATCTAATCTATTTATAATTAAAGATAACAAAATAAATACTATTACGGAAAAAATAAAAGATTTTTTATCAAAAGAGTCCTTTTATAAAAAAGAATTTTTAAAAATAAGAAATAATTTCATAAAATTTAGTTATTGCGAAGATAAAATTATTAAAAGTTGGCAAAAGTTATTTAAAAATTATGAAAAACAAAAAAAATAAGTTTATTAATGAATTAGAAAATGAAATCGAATCAGGATTAATTACTTGCCACGAATATGTTAATCCAGAGATATTTCTACCAATAAATCCTTTCTTTAGATTGTTTAAAAAAATTTTTCTCTTTTTTATTAAAATGTATACCAAATATCAAATCGTTTTTAATTACAATATTTTTTACACTCTTAATAAAATTTATCAATATCTTATTCAACTAAAAACAGAACAAGAAGAAAAAGAAAAACTTTACATAAAAAAAATTAAAGAATTGGAGAATAAGATAAATAAATTAAACAAAAAAATAAAATGAAACGTAAAAAAATAGCGATTGTTACTTATCATTTTTTTAAAACAAAAACAAGAGGGGGGGAAAGTCTTGTTTATTTATTAGCTCAAATCTTAAAAAAATTTGCTGATCTATCAATTATTACCACTCAATCAACAGATCATCTAACATGGAGAAATAATTTTAAATTTAGCAAAGAAATCTTTAATGATTTTCCAATAATCCGTCATCCAGTTGATTTTTTAGTAAAACCAAGAATTGTAACCGATCTTACCCACTATCTTTTAAGAAATAAAAACCATTTAGTTGAAGAAGAAGAAATTTGGATAAAAAAAATAGGACCTTATTCGTCAAGTTTATTTAATTACTTAAGTAAAAATAAAAATTTTTTCGATTTCTTTTTTTTTATTGGTTATGCTAATCCAATTACCTTTTCTGGTTTGCCTATTGTAAAAGAAAAAGCATTTCTTATTCCCCTAACCCATAAAGAACCACGTTTATATTTTAAAATATTCGACCAGCTTTTTTCTCAACCTATTGCAATTCTAGCTAGTAGTTACGGTGAAATTGAGATAATAAAAAAAAGATTTCCAAAGCATGCTCCGATTCATCTTCTTGGAATTTATCCTTCACCAATAAATAAGAATTTAAATGGTGATATTAAAAAAAAATTCCCACTCAATAATCCTTACGTTTTATTTATCGGAAGAACTGAACCTTACAAAGGTATTTATCAGTTAATCGAATATTTTAATTTATTTATTAAAAAAAATCCAATTAAGTTAAATTTAGTAATAATAGGAGAAAAACTTTTCCCTATAAACACCAATAAAAATATAATATATCTTGGCGCTGTTTCGCAGGAAGAAAAAACTTTACTTATCAAAAATTCACTCTTTTTAATTAACCCCTCGTGGTATGAATCTTTATCGTTAACTCTTCTTGAAGCTTGGCAGCAAAAAAAAGCTGTCTTGGTGTATGGATTTAATCCCGTCCTTAAAGATCAAGTTATAAGAGCAAAAGGAGGGCTTTATTATGAAAATTATCCTCAATTTGAAAAAATGGTAAATATTTTATTATTCAATGACAAACTAAGGAAGAAATTAGGAGAAAATGGCTGGGGTTTTTATCAAAAAAATTACTCAGAAAAAGTAATTACTAAAAAAATTTTAAAAATCATTAATTCTTTTTAAATAATATCTTTCTTTCTTTAAAATAATTGGTTTATCTCCAAAAATAAGCTTAATTTGTGATTGATAAAACTTAATCAATTTTTCTTTAATAAAAAGATAGTTTTTATATTCAACAACAAATAAATTATTTTCTCTTATGAATTTTTCATCAGGATTAAATTTTAAATTATATGGATAATCTTCATAAAAAATAATGTTTTTAAAATTTTGATTAATTACTTCTCTTACCAATAAATGATCCGGATTTTTGCCAACAGCTAATGGTGAAAAAACTATTCCGTTTTTATGTTGGACAATTTTTTTTAACTTATTGCTAATTTTTTTTTTAAATAAAAAGTTGTTTAAATAACTCTCAATTGAAATTTCATCGTTAATAAAAATATACTCATAAAAACCAAGATGAAAATAGTTAATTTTTAAATAAGCGCATAACTTATTGTCCTCCTTTCTTCTTTCAAAAAAAAGGCTTTTAAATTCAGAAAAACCAGTTTTTTTCAAAAAATTTTTAGCCTCCTTAGAATATTTTTTTTTAATTAAAGGTTTAGTAAAAATACTAATAATATTTATGTCATTTTGCTTTTTTAGACTATAAATTAAAGCACCACAAGAAAGAATTACATCATCTAAGTGAGGAGAAATAAAAAATAGTTTTTTATTTTTAATTTCATTAATATCAAACATTTTGTTTTAATATTAAATTAGCTAGGTTATAATAATATTAATATTATAGAAATTTAATTAATGATAAACTTAAAATATATTATTTGTCCAAACTGTTTTAGCTCTCTTAAAATCAATAAAAAAATAGATAATGATAATTATATTTTAAATTGCAGATGTAATCTTTACCCTTTAACTTCAGGAATAATTTATATGAAAAATGATAAAGTAAAAAATAAATTAATCAATAAAATATCACATAACAAAAATTTTCTTCATTTATTTTCCTTTTCTTTGATTTCTAATTTTCTCTTTAGACTTAAATTATTTAAAAATTTATTATTTTCTTTAAATTTTGCCTTTTTTTTAAGAATAATAACATTTTTAGGATATGACAAAAAATATGCTTTTTATATATCTCAGAGAAAAAATCTTCCCTCGTTTTTCTTGTTTTTATTATCTCTTAGTATTATCGATAAAAAAAATTCTCTAATTTTAGATTTAGGATGTGGAATTGGTCAATTACTTAAATATTATATCTATAAAACAAGACCCAATAATATAATTGGGATCGACAAAGATTTTTTTTCTCTTTATATCGCCAGAAAATATTTTACAAAAAAAAATATATTGCTTATCTGCTGCGATTTAGAAAAAAACATTCCTCTTAAACCAAATTCTATTGACTATTTTTTTATGACTGATAAATTTAAAAAAAAAAAAAAAAAAAAAAAATTTATAAAAAAATTAATAGAAATTTCAAAAACCAAAATTTTAAAAGGAGCTATAATTCAGATGTTATCTAAAAAAGCGAATACTTATAAAGAATACTACACCGAAAATCAAAAAAACATAAAAAAAATTATAAAATCCACTAATCAATCTAATTTTTTTATTGTATCATCCTCTTATTTATGGAAGAATTTAAAAAATAATAATTTAATAAAATTAATTAATGATTATAAAAAAAGAGTATATAATATTTTCTTTACGGATAAAAAATATATCTTTTTAGAAAAACCATTCTTGTTGTTGTTTAAAAAAACTAGAATTAATTTCTATCAAGATAATGATTTACTTATGGATTTAAAAAATGTTCACATATCTTAAATCTTTTAAAAAAATCATTATTATTATATTTAATGATTTATTAAAAAATTTTATTTGAGAAAATCTTTATCTGTATGATCCCCTCTAGAAAAAAATCAAATATTTCTGTTATAGAAAAAATCAATAAAAAAAGTGTAAAAAAAAATTTTTATTAATAAAAAATGATTCATCAATAAAAAATTAAAAATATAGTTTATTTTAAATTAATATCTTTTTTATTAAACTTTCTATCTTTTTAAATATTTTTAAAAAAAATATTTTTTTATTAAAAATAAGCGGTACACTGTAGACATCAGGTAAATAAAAATCTACCCAATTATAATAATTTGCGTTGTTTGAATAAACTAAGCAGGTTTTCATTCCAATTTTTTTTGCATTATAAAGATCAACATATGCTGAATCTCCTATCATTAAATGTCTATCAGCAGGTAAACCAGTAAAGTCTAAAATTTTTTTAAAAACTATTTTTTCAGGTTTTATAGCCGATAATTTATCCGATGAAAATATTTGTTCGAAAGGAAAAAAATCAAATTTTTTCCTATAAGAGCCAGTGTATTTTTGACCGTTAATCGTTTCTTTTTTTGAAGAAAACCCTATTTTTTTTAAAACTAACAAAGTAGAATTATAACTTCCATTTGTTAATATTAAATGTCTATAATTCTTCAGTGAAATAAATGTTTTAATTAATTTAATATCCTCTTTTAAATATAAACTTTTATTTATTTTCTCTTCTATTTCTAAAATTAATTTTTTTTCATCAACGCCACAAAAATTTGCTACTGTTTTACTCCAAGAATACCATTTTTTACCACCTTCAAAAAATAAAATTTTAGCTTTTTTTCTTGATATTTTTAAAAATTTACTTAAATAATCAATAAAATATTCTCCAATTATTTTTGATAATTTTTCATTTCTCCAAAGAGTTCCATCAACATCCCAAATTATAACCTCTATCTTCATTTTTTTTGAAAGAAATCATTAAACTAATTTCAAATTTCTAGGAGCATTTTCTTTCAAAGTTGAAAAACTTACCAAACAAAAATCTTTTTTTTTATTATGTAACTGATTTATATTAGAAACTCCTAAATACCAAAAACCTCTTTTTAAACCTCCTACAATGTTTTTTATAATTTCTCTTCCATCTCCTTTATATTCTATTAAGCCACTGACGCCCTCTGCAATGAAATTATAATTAATTTCTTTAATTTCATTTTTAATAAGATTTCTAAAAAAAATATTTTTAATATTTCTTTTAAAATTTTTAAACCATCCACCATTGTCTTTTTTTTGTTTTAAAAATAATTCTTTAGAACAATTACCAAAAGTTTTTTTATATTTTTTTTCTCCCAAATAAATTATTTCACCAGGTGACTGATCACAACCAGCTAATAATCCACCCAACATAACTGTATTAGCTCCAAAAAACAAAGCTTTAACAATATCGCCAGAAAAATTAATACCTCCGTCGGCCATAATTGGCACTTTAAATTTTTTTGCCGCTATGGCGCATTCATAAATCGATGTAATCTGAGGGCGACCACAACCTGTGACTAACCGTGTAGTACAATGGGAGCCTGGTCCTATACCTACTTTAATTCCATCAGCTCCAAATTTACATAAAGTCTTAGTAGCTTCCTTAGTGACCACATTTCCAACAATTAATTGAATGTTATTTCCAAACTTGTTTTTTAATCTCTTTACCACTTCTAAAGTACGTTTATTATAGGCGTGATAAGTATCTAAAACTATAACATCAGCTTTTTCTTTTATAAGATTTTCAACATGCGAAAATAAATCAGTCAGTCCATCATATACTGCTGCTCCTACTAACAAATTTGGATAAATTTGTTTAAATTTCCTGATTTGATAAATTTGTCTGTTTTTATCCATAAATGAATGAATTATGCCTATACCACCCATCTCTGCCATTAAAAGCGCCATATCTAACTCAGTTACCGACGCCATTGGTGAAGATACTATTGGAATCTTTATATTTATAGTTTTAGTTAATTTGCTTGAAATATCTATTTTTTTATCTATATCCTCGAAAGAGATTTCTGAATACTGAGGTATAAGTAAAATATCATCAAAAGTTACTTCTATTTCACTTGAAATTTTTATTTTTTTCATATTTTTTAAGATCATTAAAAAATGAATTAATAATCCGCTTATTTATGTATGACATAAAACATATTTTATAAATTTTTATTTTTTTTTCAATAATTTGATTTTTTTTAGAAAAAATAATTCTTAAATTAGCAGGATAAAGATTATATCGGCTGCATAACCATAGAGGAATTAAGCGATTCTTCTCTAAGTTTAAACCCAAAATCAAACTATATTTGTCACCGAATATTTTAATTTTCGAATATATTTTTTTTATTTCACTAATAAAATAATTTTTATTAACAAACTGTTTCTTATAAATTTTTTTAAATCCATCTTTACCCAAAAAATTAATTAAAGCCCAAAGGGCAACGGCCACTGCCCCTTGTCTTGATCCCAAAAGCGTTTCGTCTTTTTCTTCAAGATAAGGAATTTTTTTACTAACTAACGAAATTAGTTTTTTTTTATACAAAACAAGTCCGGCAGGATATGTAGCCATTCCAAACTTATGAAAATCAACTACAAAAGAAAAAACGTGTGATAAATTTAAAGGTTTAAACTGTTTATTAAAAAATGGCTCTATCATTCCGTCGGATGCCGCATCAATAAAACAATAAAATCTTAAATTACTTTTTTTTTCCTCTAATTTTTTTATTAACTGATTGATTTCTTTATAATTATCTCTTGTTCCTGTAACCGAATAACCCAAAGTTAAAACAATAATAAAACCACGATATCCTCTTTTAGACAAATTATTTATCTTGTTTTTCAAATCATTAATATCCATTCCTAAATTCTGGTCTAAAGCAACTATAAATTGTGGCAAATCAATAATGGAAGCAATTTTATTAATAGAATAGTGCGTCAAGGATGTTTTTAATATACATATTTGATTTATGGAGAAAAATTTTTTAAGATAACTTTTAGCTAGCCATAAAGAAAAAAAATTTCCCTCTGTTCCACCTGAGGTAATATATCCGCCCCAATCTGATGAATTTCCCTGGTATAAATTAATCATTTTTTTTATCACTTCATATTCTGCTTCTTTTATAGTATTTTTTTGAACAAAATTAGACCAATTTCCTAAATTATTGGGATTATATTTTAAAAATTGGCAATAATATTTTAAAAAAATCTTATGCGGTAAGCCAAGAAGCGCGCCTAAATTATTTTCTAACCCATTTTTAATATCTTTTTTCCAAATTTTAATTCGATGGAGGTTTAAAAATCGAATGAAAAAGTTTGGTTTTTCGTAAAAAACTAAATTATCTATAAAAAAAAATTTTTTAAAAAAAGAATCTATACAACTAAATAACATCAATTTCAATTGTTTAAAAATTAACATTTCTGAACAATTCCCAATCCGGAAACTTTTGGTAAGGGAAAAATAATTTTAGGTGCTTTTATTTCTTTAAAAAATTTCCAAACGCCAAATGGAGGTAAATCTGGGACTTTCTTTACCACCACATCGTGAAAAACCATCAATCCCATTTTGTCTAATCTAGGCCAAAAAAGATTAAAATCGGTCTTTACTCCTTCATACGAATGATCACCATCAATATAAACATATTGATACCGATAATTATATTTTTTTGCAAATTCTTCTGTAGTCATCACATAAGTGCTTAGCCAATTATTTATATCTAAAAATGAAAAATGTTTATTTGGATCAACCTTTTTCCAAAATCCAATACCCGTCCAGTGTTTTGGATGATCTTCATCATAACCAGCATCAACAAAATCAACATGGCCAAAATTATTTTCTTGACAAGCCAAAGCGCAAATTGCCGGAATAAAGCCTTTCCTTGAACCTATACACAAAACTCTTTTCGGTTTGATATTTAAAATTAAACTATAATGAATCAATCCGTAGCCTAAATTACCAGTTAATAAATCAATGTTGTGACCATTATCAGCACCAAAATAAGTAATTAATTTTCTTGTTGTTGCTCTGTTAAATATTATCGAACGATTTAAACCAAAAATTTTTTTACTAAACCAATTATTTGTTAAAAAAAAACCTATTGTATCTCGAATATGCAAATTAATCTTTATGTTAAAAAATCTCATATTTTTATTTAAATAAATTAATCCAAATATTAACAGCTTTTTTAAGCTTTAAAAAATAATCTTTATTTGGTAAATTTTCAATATTGATTTTATCAAAAAGTTCTTTATAAGCATCAATCATTCCTTTTCTTGTTAGTTTTACTTTTTTGACTTCTTGAAATAAAATTTCATTTACTTTTATTCCCTCTTTTTCTTTTTTAAGATTTTCTTTGATATTAGATGCTTTTCTATGTTCTACAAAAGGTGCGCCATTAACCACAGCGTAGTCTAAATGGTCAATGATTCTTTTTGCAAATACACCAGCCCAGATATCATCAAAACGATCAAACCCCCAGTAATTTCCATTCCTGTGATAACCCATTAGAGGAAAATACATTATTGGAGTAATTTTAGTTTTAAAAGCTAAATTCATTGAACACATTGGGAAAAAATATTCTTTGGGAATAAATTCCATTAAATTTTCATTTAAAATCTTAGCCTTTAAATTACGATATTTCAAATGAGTTTGCGCATCAAAATCAAGAACATTTGTCCAAAGACCGTGACTAATAACTACTTCTTTTTTATTCCGGATTGAATAAGGAAAACCTCTTGTCGTAAAATATTTTCGATGAGGATAAGTAGGAAACCAATCTTTGGGAGCAAAAAGAGAAAGATTTTCTAAATGAGTTTTTAAAAAATTATTTTTTTTAAGAGGGTAACAATCATCATCTAGAGTAACGGTGATATCAACTCCTAAATGAAAAACCTTCAAAAAACCAAAACTTCTAATACCAGCATTTTTTCGACAAATTATCCATGATTTATCTTTTAACTCTCTATCGATATCTTCCCATGAAAAATGATAAACTTTCTTAAAATATTTATAAGGAGTAGCAATTTTTTTATAAGGATTATCTTCTATAATTATTCCAATACAGTCTTTAAATTCCTCACCCCACTCTTCTAAAAAATCTAGATTTCTAATAGTTGGAATAACAACAGCTACTTTCATATCATCTTAATAATTTTTTAAAAATCTTATTAATTATAAAAAACCAGGGTCAAAAAATAATTTTAAAATCATAGCACAAATTTTTATCTTTAACATAATCCAACTAACCTCATTCAATAATCAAAACCATTGTGAAAAGCTATTTTAATAACCCATAACAAAATAATTTCAGGTAATACAGAAAGTCCTTTTTCATATTTTTTAGGAATTTTTTTGCTTTCTCTATTGGAAAAGGTAATTTTTATTAATAAATAAATTATTAAAAAAATTGGGGGAAATAATAATAAAAAAAGCTAAAAACTTTTTTTAAAAAAATTTTTCATATGTTTTATATAATCATTTTAATTTAATCTTTTTTTAAAAAAGTAAATTTTTTTAGCTAGAAATGAATTCTTATCTAAAGGTTGAGTTTCTTTTTCTATTTTTTCTAATAACTTAATAGTTATATTTTTAGCTTTTTCTTCACTCTTGTAAACATCGATCGCTAATTCATAAAAACCTGATAAATAATCAAGATCTAATGGACTTTTTAATAAAAATCTTTCATAAAAAAACAAAGCTTCTTTTTTATTATTGAGTTTTATAAAGTAATTAAAAGAATTTAGACTAGAACTAGCATCATCTATTATTTTGTTGTATATTCTAATATATTTTTCTACTTCAACAAAATTACTTCCCTTAATTTTTTTTTCTATTATACCTTGAAGTGCTTTATAATTTAAAGGATTAATAAAATATGATAAATTATAAAACCTAAAATTAGTTAAACTGTGGCTCATAAAAAAAAACAAAATAATTAAATAAAATAAATATGAAAAAAAATTAATATAATTTGATTTTAATTCTCTATAACTATTATCTATTAAACCGGCCAGAATATAATAAAAAAATAAAAAAAGAGGGTAAACAAAACTAAAATCAAATAAAAAAATTAAGTTCATTAACAAAAAACTAATCTTATACTTATCATTATTAGATTTTCTAACAAGATTAAACAAAAAAAATAAAAAAAAGATTAACGCGAAAATACCTCTTTCCAATAAAATATCGAAAAATAAATTATGAGAACTAATAGTAACCTCCCCCGGATTTTCTGCATATTTTTGTGAAATATAATTGAAGTTTCCTGCGCCAACGGAATCAAAAATTAAATTCGAATGATTTTCGATATATTTTATTCCTTGAATTATATATTTTTCTCTATTTCCTAATAAGTGTTTTTTATTAAAAAAACCTAAAGTAGAAATAATAATACTGAATAAAAAAATAGATATAAATAAAAAATTAATAAATTTTATATTTAATTTTTTATATTTAAAAAAATTAATAACAAAATAAATCAATAAAACAAAATAAGCAGTCCTTGATTGGGAAAAAATTACTCCTATTAATAAAATAATTCTCCAATAAAAACTTTTATCCAATATAAAAAAAATTGAAAATAAATTACCAATTTGACTGTGGGAATAAGAATACAAAATACTTCTTGGAGATAAATAAGAATTTAAATTAAAAAATATATTTAAAACAAATAAAAAAAAGCAGATTAGAGCAATATTACGAATCAATTTTATAAAGAATTTTCTTATAACTTCTTTTTTAGTTAACGAATAAATATAAATTAAAAATAAAATAAAGTCTCCCAAAAGTATCATTAAACTTTTTTCTTTATTTATTGAGTTTTTTAATGAAAAAAAACTAAAAATAAAATAAAATAAAAAAGAAAATGAAGTAAATAAATTAATTTTAATTCTTTTTATATTTAAAATAAAAAAATTAATAAAAATTAATCCAAAAAAAAGAAGAATATAATTACTCTCGTCAGCGAAAAAAATATTAAAGAATACAAATGAAACAATAATATAAAAAAAATAATTTAATTTATTTCTATCAAATTTAAACATTTTATAAAAATTAATTTTATACGTTACTTTTTAACATTCTACATGTTTTTAATATTTTAATAAAATTAAAATAATCCTCCAATCTTAAAGTTTAATTGTTATCAAATCTTTTAGGGATATTTTAGAAAAAAATATCTATTTTTTATTTAGAAATTTATTGTGCTGGTGGTTAAAAATCTTATAGATTCCTTTTCAAATTCAGCTGTTATTTTCGTTATATCCATATTCATATCTCATTTCCAATCTTAAACTCAAATTTTGATATAGATTGTCATATTAAGATATCTTAAATATGGCTTGACAGAAAGCAAAAAACTTAATATGCTATTATCGTTTTTAAAAATAGAAGTTATTAAAAGTTTAAATCCAAAAGGGAAAGGGGGTGAAAAATATGACCAAGGCCGATTTAGTGGCGCAGGTTGCCAAAAAGGCTAATCTTACCGCCAAAGCCGCCAAAGAAGCAGTGGCTGCAGTTTTTTCAACTATTACGGAGGCCTTAAAACGCGGTGAAAAAGTAGTGGTCACCGGGTTTGGTACTTTTATGGTAAGAAAAAGAGCGGCCAGAAAAGGAAGAAATCCGCAAACTGGAGCCGAAATTCAAATTCCCGCCACCAAAACTCCCGGCTTTACTGCTGGAAAAAGCTTAAAAAGAATGGTCAAGTAAAACTTTTATAATCTTTTTATCACCAGGCGCCGTTTAGGGCGTCTGGTTTTTTTATCAAAAAACAAAAATCATTCAATTAAGGCTTTTTCTTCCTCAGAAGCAATCACATAAAACCCAACATGAGAGCGACCAGCAAAAAAAAGACCCTCACCTACCCCAGCTGACAAAAGAAAGTGTTTCTCACCACCTGTTAAATAAAAAGTTTCCGTAATTTTTTCAACCGAGGCCGTTGATTGCTTTAATATAATCTGTAAAGATGAATTGTTGATTATTGCTTTTCCTTCATCGGTTGATAAAAAATCTTCAACATCTTGGGTAATAACAGTTAGTCCCAAAAGATACTTTCTTGCTCGTTTAGCAAACGAATGAAGGTAAGATGCTGAATCTTTGTGTTTTATTAGATACCAAGCTTCATCAACAACTAAAATTCTTTTTCTTTTATCTTTTCTTACTCGATTCCAAACATAATCTAAAATAATATACATTGCTACCGGTCGAAGATTCTCCTCTAAATCTCGAATCCCAAAAACGGTAAGATGATTTTTAATATCAAAATTAGAGTGGGCATTAAAAATTCCGGCGGCTGACCCTCGGACAAATTTTTCTAACCTGTCAGCTAACTCTTTTGCCTCCGGCGTCTCCATTCCTAAAAATACTTTATATAAATCTTCAAGAAGCGGTGGTTGATTTTTAAAAGTTTCTGGATCGGAAGTGATTCCTTTTTCTTGATAAGCAAGAACCAATGCTTTATCAAGCAGCGCATCTTGGGAGGGGGTAAGATCTCCCATAATCACTCGCATTAAAGAATGAAGGTCTAAAATTTTATTAGAAAGCTCATCAGCCGTTGTTTCAGTAAGAGCTAAATCAAAAGGATTAATTTTATATTGACTTGTTTGTGAAAAGACAACAAACTCACCCCCAACCGACGATGCCAACTTTTGATATTCGTTTTCTGGATCGATAATAATCACATCAACCCCCATCATCAAAAGTCGTAAGCTTTCTAACTTCACCAAAAAACTTTTTCCTCCGCCTGATTTTCCCAAAATTACCGAATTGGCATTTTCTAAAGTAAAGCGATCAAAAATAATAAGCGATCCATCATGTTGGTTGACACCATATAAAATTCCCTCGTTTCTTGTTAAAGAAGCGGTAGCAAAAGGAAAGGCTAAAGCCAAAGAAGTAGTATCCATATTTCGCCAAACCTCAAGTTTGTCATAAAACATAGGAAGAGTTGATTTAAATCCTTCCTCCATCTGTAAAGTGGCTTGTTTGGCAATAATAAGAATTGAGGAGAGAACTGAATCAACCTGTTTGGTGATTTGATCAAGCTCCTCTTTAGTTTCGGCAGGAATGGTAATATAAAGCCCAAATTGAAAAAACCGTTCAGCTCCTTTGGCAAGCTCTGCTTGAAGTGTTAAAGCATCATCCAAAGCCACTTGAAGCGATGGATCTACCACTTTTCCCGCTTTTATATCATTTTCAATCGTTGCCTCCATCTCGGCTATTTTTCTTTTTAAGTCTTCCAAAACGCCTTTAGTTTCGGTTGGATAGATATACATTGAGATATAAAGCGGATGATCAAAAGTTATTAAAGGATAAAGCCAGTTGGCCGAAACATAACGCGGGTAACCAACTACATATAAAGTTCGATAATATCGGTCATCAATCTTTAAATGATTAAAATCAACCTCAACAAAAGAAGGGGCAATAATATCTTTTATTGAAACCGCCCCTTTGGCCAAAAATGAAGCCAGCGTTTCTTTTTTTTCCTCACTAATTTTTTTTGATTGATTAAAAAACCCAAACATAGGCTTTAACCACTAGTTAAAATCACATCGGTATAACTTTCAACTGGAGCCAATGATCGACCCGTTGGCGAAGGATTATATAAATCATAAAAAAGCTCGGTTAGCTCTTGTTTTTGTAGTACCTTTCCCGAAAGACCGATTTTTGCCAAAAGCCGAAGCAGATGATCACGTTTGGGATACAAAGAAACTTTTGCTCGACTTAAAACATAATCTTTTTTTAAGTAAGATACATTGGTTCCCGCTATCCCAAGCTCCAAAGGAGAAAAAGGAATAACGAAAAAAAATCTTTTTTCCAAAACTGTATTTTTTTTAACGATATTTTTAATAAACTCCCTATAACCTTGAAGTCTTTTTTTTAAAATCTCATTTTTTGTTTTTTCAATCTTTTGGCCAAGATAATCAAGATAGTTGGAAATATTCATCTTTTTAGAAAGAATCAAAATCTGTAAAGGAAAAGATAAAGAGTTTAAAAGATTGCCATAAGCATAAATAATTGACATCTGTTCTTCCGATGATAAAAGCCAAAAATTAACCGCTGAAACTTCAACCACCAAAACTGCCGAATAATCTTTAAGAAGAACAATATCATCTTGAATTTCTTCAATTTCAATAAATTGTTGAGTAGTGGCTTTTACTGGTGAGGTTGGTTTTTGGATTAACATAGATTTTTAATTTACAAAAGTTCTTTAGAAAAAAATTCTAATGGTTTTTGATTTTCTTCTCCTATCTTTAATCTCATTGTATCAAAAAAGTAGTTGCCCTGAGGGTCTTTTATTTCAAAAATATACTCGCCTGCCTTCAGAGGATTAAAAGTTGCAAAAACACCATAAGGATTGGTTTTTAAAAGCCGAAGAATCTTGCCATTTTGGTCTTTAACATAAATTAAAATTCCTGATAAAGGAACCATTTTTCTATTTTTCACTACTCCCGTAAAAAATGGCTTTTTTGGTAACGAAGAGGTTATCGGCTTTGAAGAAAAAGTTTCATTTTTTGGTTTTTCTTTTTTTACCGAAATTAAACTTGGTGGCGAAGCTAAAAGTTGATTGATTCTTTTTCTTGTTTGAGTGAATGATGAGCTTGCTGCCTTTGTTTTTTGGGAAAGATACTGATTTAACTTTTTTTGCGACTCAATATGGGTAAAAACCTTATGCGGATCACTAACAAACACTAAGTCTTGTAAAAAATAAAGAGGTGGATTTTCTTTTTTATAAAAATATTGAGTGGGGGAAGCTAAACGCTTGATTAAATTTTTAATCCAAATCTCCAATGGTCGATCATTAATAGGAACAAAAGCCAAAGCTGGACCAATAGCAGCAATAACAATCCCAAATAAAATATTTAAAAATGGTATGGGAAAAAGAACAAAAGTTAAATATCCAACAGGAATAAAAATCACCAGGTATATAAACTGACGCAAAGTCAAAAAACCAATTAGTTTAAACTCAAAAGTGGTAATTTGCCTAGGAATGGGATGCCCCTGCTCCATAATTTTAAGAATAGTAAAAAACCAAAAAAATAGCAATTGCAAACACTAAACACTATAAATATAAGAATTAAACCAGAAAAATCAAAAATAATGTTAACGCATTAAAAAGAAAAATGTGTATTGATTGGATAACGTTTAATGTTTAATGTTACACGTTACACTTTTTATAAAGTGTTAGTTAATTATATTTTTGTCACTGTCTCAGCTCGATACTCTCGAATAACAGTTATTTTAATCTGACCAGGAAAAACGGCAAATTTTTCTTCTAACTCCTCCCTTATCTTTTCAGCCAATATGGTTACTTCATTATCATTAATCTCTTGAGGTTTAACAATTACTCTCAATTCTCGTCCGGCTTGTAAAGCATAAGCGTCTAAAACACCTTTTTTTGATTTAGCTACTTCTTCAATGGTTTTAATTCTTTTTAAATACTCTTCAAAATCTTCATGACGCGCCCCTGGTCTTCCCCCCGATACGGCATCGGCAATATAAACAATTACTGCTTCAACTGATGGAAAAGGAATATCTTCATGATGAGAAGCAACACAATCAATTACTTTTTTGGGAAAGCGATATTTTTCTAAAACTTTTACCCCTAATTCTATATGAGAACCCTCTTTATCAGTAATTACTTTCCCAATATCATGAAGCAAACAACCAAGCCGAACAATATTAACATCGGCCTTTAACTCATAAGCCAAAGCCACACCAATTCTTGTTTCTTCTAAAGTATGAGCAATCATATTTTGACCATAAGAATAACGGTACTTAAATCTTCCTAAAAGTTTTAAAATTTCACTAGGTAAATTGTAAACTCCTACTCTTCTTGCTAAATCTTCACCTGCCTTATAAATTACTTTTTCAATTTCTTCTTTTGTTTTTTTAACAATTTCCTCAATTCGCTGTGGTTGAATCCGACCATCTTTGATTAATCGTTCCAAAGACACCCGGGCAATTTCTCTTCTTATTGCATCGAATGAGGAGATTTTGATTACTTTCTCTTCCTCAAGATCAAGATCAACTCCAGTTGCCAATTCAAAAGCTCTAATATTTCGACCGTCTTTTCCAATAATTCTTCCTTTAAAAGACTCATCGGGAAGATTAACAATTGATAAGGTATATTCTGCTATATAATCGGTTGCTCCATAACGCATAGCATCAGCTAAAATCTCTTTGGCTTTCTCATCGACTCTGGCTTTTATCTCTTCTTCTGCTGCTTTTATCTGATTGGCTATTCTTTCTTTTAATTTTTCTTCCCAAAAAGAAAGTAAAAGATTTTTTGCCTCCTCCTGGCTAAGCTTTGCTACTTTTTCTAATTTCATCTTCATCTCTTCCCGACTTTTTTCAATGGTTCTTTTTATCTCTTCAATCTCGGTTATTTTTTTTTGAATTGTTTTTTTCTCATTTTCCAACTCTTCTTCCTTTCTTTCTAGTTGTTGCTCCCTAAAAACCAATTGTTTTTCTAAAGTCATTGCCTCATTCATTAATTTTCTTGCTTCTTCTTCCGCTTTTTTAATAATTTCTTTTGCTTTTTCTTCCGCCTCAGCAATTATTTTCTTTGGTTTTTCCTTATCAAAAATAAATCGCCGAAAAATTTTTTGCAGCATAAGTCTATTTTTTATTAGCCTTTTGCTTGAGAAGAGATTAGAAAGATTCAAAAAGTCTGATCATCGTTGGTAATAAATTAAAAGTATTCATAATTAAAACTAAAAATTTTCAACTTTCTAATCCTCTCAAGCAAACTTTTAAATCTATAATTTTATTTTATCTGATTCTTCTAATTTTTCAATAGTTTTTTTAGCAACCTCAAAATCAAATCCTCGTCTTACTAAAAAATCAAATGCTTTTTTTAGTCGCTTTTTTTCATCAAGATCCAACCATCTTGACCAACGTTTTTTTAAAAGTAAAAAAGCCAACTCTTCTTCGTTAATTTGGTTGTGGGAAAAATATTCATCGATTAAACTTTCGTCAACTCCTTTTTTTCTTAACTCTAAAATCAAAACTTTTTTGCTTTTGGGATTATTTTTTGATCGAAAAGCAACATATTCCTCAATAAATTTTTTATCGTTTAAAAGATCCATCTCTTTTAACTTCTCAATCACTTTTTTAATATCATCAGTTGAATAAGAAGTATTTTTTATTTTTTTAAGAAGATAGTTAAAAACCTCTTTTTCGGTCCGTGATCGAAATTTTAGGAAAAATAAGGCTTTGTTTAATAAGAATTGAATATCACTTTTCATGATCTCTTACTAATTTTAACAAAAAATGACCTAATTCTCTTGACAAATATATTAGTATTTGCTAATATATTTTTATGAAGAAAGGTCCTTTGGTTTTAAGAGCCTTTTCATCCCTACCAAGAATTAAACTTCTGCTTTGTCTAAAAGATAAAGAAAAAAATGTCAGTGAGCTTATTAAAAATTGTGGTTTATCGCAATCAGCTGTTTCCCAACATCTAAAAAAGCTTAAAAACTTTGGTCTTGTTTCTTGTCAAAAAAAAGGTAAAGAAATTTATTATAAGTTAACAAAAAAAACGGCAGCAGAAATTGCCAAAAAATTATTAGTTTTTTATAAAAGCTTATGAATCTTGCTTATTTTCGTCAGTCAAAATTTTCTTATGATCAAACTTTAAAAAATATCAAAAAGGAAGCCGAAAAAGCTTCCCTAAAAATTTTAGGCGAAGTAGATTTACCCAATAACCAAGGAAAAGTTTTTAACCTTTGTTCTGATATTTGGATGGGAAATGTAATTGCTTCTGATAAAAATTTAATCGGTCTTTTGCCTTGTTCTTTGGTTGTTTTAAAAAAAGATGATCAAATAATGGTTGGAACATCAACCGCTTCCCTTTTGGGAAAAGTTAGTCAAAACCCGGCTATTTTTGAAACCGCCAAAAATGTTGATAAGACATTAAAAAATTTGGTCAATAATTCTTGTGGTGTTGGGCCCTTAAAGGTAAAAAAAATAAAACTTTACGCAACAACTTCCTGCCCATATTGCAAAATGGAGGCTTCTTGGCTTGACAGCCATAAAATAAAATATGAGCATACTTTGGTTGATTTAAATCCCCTAGCTGCTGAGGAAATGGTTCAAAAAACAGGACAAATGGGTGTCCCTGTTACTGAAATTGTTTATGATAATGGCGAGGAAGAGTATATTATTGGCTTTGATAAGGAAAGATTGAGTGAGATTTTGGGGGTGAAATAAAAACTTTTTAAGAAGCCATCTTTTTTAGTCTAAAGATAAAATGTTATCATATATACTTAATGACAAAAAGATTTTTTTATTTTTTTAAAGAAATATTCACTAATAAACTCTTTGCCAGTCTATCGATTATTTTTTTATATCTTTTGCCAGAAGTAAAGCTTCATCCTTTTTTATCAGAATCGTTGGTTGATATAATTGCTATTTATCTTCTTATTTATTTTTTTCTTCCTCTTTTTAATTTTTTTAAAAAAGACTCTTTTTTGTTGAATGGATTAATTTTTATTGTTGGTTTTTTATTTTTAATAGAAATTTTAAAAATTTTACCTGATGAAAATGGTTTTATTTATAATTTAATTGCTATTTTTTTCTTTCATTTATTGCCTCATTTATCACGAGTTTTATTTTTAAAATATTTTTGTTTTTTTCAAAAAGAAAAACGCTATTAAAACTTTTATTATCATTTATTTTTTTATTAACTACCTTATTTTTATTTTACCCGCCAAAAATAATTTGGGAAAAATCAGTTGAGTTTTATTATCAAAAAACAAACAAAAAGGCCGGTGTTATTTTTTATGAAAAAGAGTACCAAAAATTATTAAAAGAAGATTTAGATTTGAGAAAAAGAATCGAAGATATAATAAATTATTTTTAAAAAGAAACCAATTTTAATTTTGATTATTTAAAAGATAACAAAAAACTCATTGAAGGCTATTTTAAGCAAAAAGATTTCCTTAAAAAACAACTGTTGAAGGTTGACAAAAAACAATCATCAATTAAACTATCAAAGCAATATGAAGATTTTTTTCCTTAAGAAAAAAAGCCTTGGAGGAAAAAAAAGACTCAGATGAAATATTTGAAAACACGGTTAAAATGTACATTGATGCCCTTGAAATTTACGATCACTTTTGGGATTTTGTTACCGAAAAGAAAATTTTAACCAACACTGTTCTTGCCAAAGAAAATAAAAGCAAAGAAGAGTTTTTAAATCTAATTGATGCTTATCAAAAAGATTTAGATGCTTTTTATGAAAAAAACATTAAAAACTTAAGAATTCCCTTTTTTGATGGAGTAAAAAAAGAAATGAGTGCTTATTATTTTTCGATGAATGAACTTTTGAAAATAATGAAAGAGGATGCGATAAATACTAATACTAAAAAAATAGAAGATTTAGAAGCGCTCAAAAAGCTTGAAATCTTTAGTCAAGAGTTTTTAACAAGACAACAAAATAATGAATTTAAAAAATGGAGGGAGGAAACCGTTAAACAATATGTCTATCTTTATATAGAAAAAACATTTGATGCATATCACCTTTATAAAAAAGCCTACTCTTTTGCCAAAAAAAACAAGCTTCTGGAAATTACCAAAGTCTGGGGTAATGATTATCCGATGAAGGAGTTAAAAATCGACTAACACCTGTCCCATCCCCATCGTTGTTTTAATCCCTGTGCCAAAAAATGAAATTGCTTTAAAATAGTTTAAATCACCGTCCTCAAGTAAAATCACCACCTGCCCAACAAAACCATAGTATTTATTAAAAGGAGGTAGATCGTACTTTTTAGTGGTAGTGTTAATATTTAAAATCTTATACTTTGGTAAAAACCAAATTTCTTGACTAAAAATCTCTTTTTGTTTCTTTTTAAATGAACCATCAAAGGCTTCTTTTTCAAAATAGTTTGTGTACTGACTACCTTTTCTAAAAAGGGTTGGTGTTTGAAAGTTAATGATTATTTTTTTATTTTTTACCAACTCTTTTTTATCAGGATCTAAATTATCAATCATTTTGTTTAAAAGATTAGGATAACTTTTGCTTTTTTTTATAAGAATGCTTTCTATTAAAAGTTTTTGATCTTTGATTTTAAAGTGGTTAATATTGGAAAAGATATAAAACCCAATATTAAAAATTTCATCAGTTAAAAAGGTAAAACGAAGAAATGCTTGGCTATTGATAGTATAAATCGGGCTTATAGTAAAGGGTTTTTTTTGATTTTTTTGATGATATTTTTCTGATTTTTCTTTAAAATAACGATCTAATTCTTTTAAAAAGCTACTATATATCTGATAAGAGTTAATTTCTTCTAAATTATTTTTAAGTTTTAAAACTATTGAATATAACATATTGCTTTATATTATCTCATAATCTTTTTCTTTAATCTTTGGTAAGTGATTTATCTTGTTTGCGCAGTTCTGACAGAGATAGAATATTCCTAATTTATCGTTTTTGTCTTTAATTTTTTTAAAAAAATCAAAGATTTTCTCCTTATCTTGTTTTTCTGGGTAGATAATAAAAACACTTTTTTGGATTCGATAGCCTATTTTTTTTAAAAACTTGACCATTTTTGTTCTTTTTTTGTTATCGGCGATATCAAAACTACAAAGATAAAGTGGTTGCTTTTTCATTTATTGTTTTAATAATAAAATTAATTGTCTTTTCAAGCTTATTAATAATTATGTCATTGTTGATAAACTCTTTTTGAAATCTTTTACTTATCTCTTTTATCCCCTCATCATCAATAAGAATTAACCCATTTTCTTTTTTAAAATTTTCTTTTTTTAAAATTTTTAAATTTACTAAAGAAAAACAAATTCTGTCGATATAAATCCGAAACGGTTCCATAATATCTAAAGCCAAGTTTGGACGATTATAGTCGTTTTTATGATAAAAACCAATATAGGGATCAAGATTTTGACCAAAAAGTAAACCGGTGATAAAATTAACAAGAAGAGTATAACCAAAGCTTAAAAGCGAATTAAACTCATCTTTAGGTGGATATTTGGATCGCTCAAAAAAATAAAAATCAGAATTTTTGATAAACTTACCCAAATTGGAAAAATATAATCGACTAAAAATTCCCTCAATTCCATTTAATTTTTCAAAATCATTACAACGCTTAAGTTCCAAAAAAATTTTTTCTAATTCTTCTTTTAAATTTTTAAACTCATCAATTAACTGGCTATTTTTGTATTGTTGGTAAAGAAATTCTTTTTGTTTTTCAAACTTTTGAAAAAGAGTTTCTTTTGTCAAAAAAATTTTAACCTCATTGATTTTAAATACTTCCCATTGTCGATATTTTAATAAATGTTTTTTGTTGGTGATTGAAAAAAGACTACCGATATAGTCTCCTTTTGTTGAAAGAAAGGTGACAGGTATTTCATTTTTTAAAAGATGTTTGATAAGCTGAGTCGTTAGAAATATATTTCCATAAAGATAAATTGTCCCAATAAGATTAGATGGATAAGTTTTTATTATCTCGCCTTCTTTTGATTTAACATATACTTCCCCTTCTTTTAATCCCAAAGTTAATCCTTGGGTATAAAGGTAAAGATTGATTTTCATAAAAAAATTTAAAAATATAAACTACTAAACTAAAAAGCATTTTATAAAAAATATATTATTTTGTTTTTTTATTTTAAAAACTAATTTACATTGTTAAACGTTACATGTTATACGTTATACGTTACACTTTTCTATTATTTTAAAGTTTATCCCTTAGTTGGTTTTTAAACTTCAGACAATTTTAAATTTTCACGATTTTGGAAGTTATGAAAGCTTTGAGTTTCAATCCCTTATTTGGTTTTTAAACTTCAGATGAAAATAACCGCTCGCAAGGGGTGAAAAAGACGAGTAGTAAAGGTTTCAATCCCTTATTTGGTTTTTAAACTTCAGACAATAAATATGAACAAACTCGATATAAAAATAAACCTTCTTCAGTTTCAATCCCTTATTTGGTTTTTAAACTTCAGACTGATTAAATTGATTAATTAACTCATAAACAAAACCTTTGAATTGATTATAAATCATCCATACTCGATTATAATTAATTTGGTACTTAATCATTAAGTCTTTATTACTCATCTTTATCGGCTCACTTTTAACCAAAAAATATTCACCATTTATTTCTTCAACCCTAAATGGCAGTCCTTCTTTTAACAAAACTATTTCTATGTTTCTTTTAATTCTATCGTCACTTAATCTTTGAAAATTTCTAAAATCAATTTTTATTTTTTCCATATGTTTCTGAAAACAACTTCTAATACTATTAACAACATTAAAATATATAATAACAATGATAACATATTTTAAAAAAGTCAATAACTTTTAATTAAACTTCAAAAATATAATTTGATTGTTTACAATCATAGTTTTTTAAAATTATTAAAATTTATAAAGAAAATTTATATTGCTTTTCCAAACCTTCTCTCAAAAACAATTGTCTCAATCCCTTATTTGGTTTTTAAACTTCAGACGATCAAGGTTGCGACCTCTTTGGGAGTTTGGAAAAGAGGCGGGTTTCAATCCCTTATTTGGTTTTTAAACTTCAGACCAAGAGAAGAGGCGATAAAACAACTTAAAAAAGAATGGAATGAGTTTCAATCCCTTATTTGGTTTTTAAACTTCAGACTTGGCCAAAGCTATAAATTTTTTGCCAGCTTGACTTGGTTTCAATCCCTTATTTGGTTTTTAAACTTCAGACAGAACTAATAAAAAAACTAAAAAAAGATTTAGGAATGTTTCAATCCCTTATTTGGTTTTTAAACTTCAGACCCAAAAGAAGAATTATTAGAAATTCCGATTAATAGATTAAGTTTCAATCCCTTATTTGGTTTTTAAACTTCAGACTCACAGACTTCAATTAATTCATTATTTACTTGCTAAAAATGTTTCAATCCCTTATTTGGTTTTTAAACTTCAGACAAAATTAAATGTAGATTGGTATCAGGAAGGTGGTTGGGTTAGAGTTTCAATCCCTTATTTGGTTTTTAAACTTCAGACAACGTCTGAGTTTTATCTTATTATAGCAAACCAAAAAATAAAATTTTAGCTAAACTGATAAAATCCCAATTGTTAAGGTGCAAAAAATAAATTGGTTAGCTGAAAAAGAAAATATTTTCCTTTATAAACTCAGGATAGGAAAAAAAACAAAACATATCTTGTTTATAATCAGAAAAATTATTAAAAAAGTAGCCAATGAATTTTTTTAATTTGTTACAAACTTCTTTATCAGGATAAATCTCACCATGACCAATCAGACTTAAATTTCTTATTTTAGCTATCAATTCATCATATGACTCTTTTAAAAATTTTTTTAACCTATTATTTTTAATAAACTTTATTTTCTTTTGCAGACCAACAACTTTTTTATCTTCTAAACGCTTATCGTAAAGATAATATGTTTTTTCATCGAAAAAAAACTCGTAATTATCATCCTTAAATCTCTCCTTTATTAAAATAAAATTAACCAACTTCTCTAAAAAAATATAAAAATAAGCCAAAGACTCAACTGATAATAAATTTTCTAAATTATTTTTTAAAAGATCAAAAAAATAACCCAATTCTAATAAAGCTCTTCTTTCTTTCTGATTATTATTTAAATCTGCTCTTTTTAACTCTATCAGCTCTTTTACTCTAATAAAAAAAGCCTCAATTTCATCTTTATTTTTAACTATCCTTTCAAAAACCAACCTCTCATATTTACCGCTAAGAAATAAAGAGTTTTTTATTACTTCAAATTTTCCCTTCATTAGATTGGCGTAAAAAAATATCAAGTCGACAAAAACATTCCATTCTTTGTTGAAAAAATACTTTTTATTTTCTGATAAAAAATCTGAAAGAAAAATATATTTCTTATTTTTTAAATTCTCATCAAGATAAATATAAAAACTAGAGAAAAAGGTAAAAATATTTTTAGGAGTTGCCTGTATTTTAGGTAAACCGATAACATTCCCTGTTATTTTATCTCTTTGGCCACTGATATAAATTATCTCCTCCAAATTTTTGTTGTTAATCAAAATTGTTGTTAAGGCTGATGACATAATCTTTGTCCCTCCGGTAATATCTAAAAATAAGAGAGCGCCTTCATTTTGCTTTTGTTTTATGAAATTAGAAAAACTTTCTTCTTTGTTTGAAAACGCTAATTCTTTCAAAATTTCACCAAAGTCATCAAATTTTTTTATCTCAAAAGTATAAAAAATTTTTTCTTTTAAAATTCTTTTTATCTCATTTTCCTGAGCTATAGAATTTTGATTATTTGTTCTTATAAAAACTATTTCATCAAAAGAATTTCTTCTAAAAAGTTCTCGGTAAGAATTTAAGATAGTCTCTGCTTCCTTAATACCCAATGTCATTATCAAAATTTTTCTCATAGCGAAAAATAGTAAGGCAAGCAGTAAAGAATTTGTAATGGGTAAAAATCTTGGCTTTTGGGATAAAGAGTAGTATTTACCTGCCCATAAAACGGTTTTTGGACTTTTGGCTTAAAAACTGATCCCTCCTTTATGGCAAAAAAACTATTTTTAAATGGTTTATTTTTGCCATAGACTGGCCCCAAACGTGGATTTTTTTCCTCAATATCAAAAAAAAGTGGTTCAATAAAATCTTTTTCATTATTTTGAAACTGACATAAAGAAAGGTTAATAAAATAATCTCCTTGTCTTCCAATTTCTATCTCTTCTTCTTTTTCAAATTCAAAGTAATTAAAGTTAATACTACTTCTTTTTCCCAATCCATAAAGAAATATCTCTTTAAACAAAGAAACTATTAACTCTTTTTTTTCTAATTTAAAAATTCGAATAAAAAAGTAAGCCTTTTTATTTTTAAAAAAGTACCCTTTAAAAGTATAAGGCAAAACTTTACCCTCATTTTCTTCTTTGTTTTTTATATTAACCATTTCTCTTTTTACTAGATTAAAATAGTCAAAAGACGACTTTTCAGCCAAAAGCCGAAGATAATTTTTTTTGTCCTCAGCTTCAAAAAAGAATTTTTTAACGAAATTTATTTTCTTTATCTTTTTACCAAAATCATTTTTTTCATCAACTGAAAAAAAAGAACTCAAGAAATTAACATTTATGGGAATATAAGAAAAAGGAAATAAAGATGAGGTAATAAAAGAAGGATTACCATTGTAAAAATCTTGATAAAAAGAGACAAAAGCTGATTTATCGTAAAGACTTAAGTAATACAAAAATCCACCCATTAAGGTATCGGAGGTTATGGGATTAATAAAAGGTGATTTCTGGTTAAAAACTAGAATATAATCTTTAAAATTATTCATTTTTTTCTTCTAAAGTCAAAACTGTTAATCCCAAAGGGGTTTTTTTACCATCAAAGCTTACTAAATATTTAGTTTTTGCTTCATCTTTGCCCACACCAAAACCTAAAAGAACAGGGATATGGCCATTTTTTAATAAATTATCAAGATTTTCTTTAATCTCAGTAGGCAATAAACTAAAGTACTTAAAATTTTTCTTAGTTAAGTAGTAATAAGGTTTTAAATTATTGGTAAAAAAATTAATCTCTTCCGCAATCTTTATTTCTCCAACCAATTTTGTCCCCGGAACAAACATTTCAACAAAATTATTTGCCGATTTATCCTTTGGAAATAAATTATCAATATAATACCTTTGAGCAAGAAAGATTTCTGTCGCCTCTTTATCTTCATTCTCCAAATAAAAATCAGAGACAAAAATATTTTTTGCCTGAATTTGATTAAAATTAAAAATATTGGCTAAAACTCCTTTTAAAGATGTGCCAGGAATATAGGGTAAGTATTTGTTTTTTTCAAAGTTAAAATAGCGGATATTAAATTTTAAGTTTCGTCTTAAGGAAGTAATCTCTTTATTAACATTTTTGTTAATTTTTATTCTTAATTGGGTAAAATTTTTTTCTAAAATAATCTCCTTATTTTTTTTGATAAACTCATTTTCAAAATATAAAAACCACTCCTCATCATTTGCAAACTCTTTATTCAAGACTTTTTTTAACTCTTCAAAAAGAAGACCGTCTTTAAAAACCTTGTTCCAATCAACCAAATAAAGATAGCCGTCTTTTTCAAAGAAAGAAAATATCTCAAAATCAAAAACACCAATATGAACCGGTGTTAAAACCTCAATTTTTGTCCGATAAACTTTTTTCATTTTTATATTAACTCATTAACTCAACTTTTACCCGGCCATAACCTCGAGAGCCAGAACCACCAAGATAATCCTCATTTAAAAGCTCAACTCCTTCTTTAAAAAGATTGATTAACTCTTGTTCTTTTTCCTTAGCTTTTTGATTAAAAAAACGAAAAACTATTTCACCCTCAAACTCATATCCACGAGGCACGCGTTCTAACGAACGAGGATTTGGGGGTAATTTTTTTAAAGAAACTTCCATCTTTTCCTCAGTAATATTTTTACCCTCTTCTTTTAGTTTAAGAAT
>Ga0197143_1000827_pt1 | contig 29138 bp, 25 predicted proteins | sample GBS70_MetaG_FD_148603 | JGI IMG/M metagenome (GOLD analysis project Ga0197143, IMG submission 148603) | Sediment microbial communities from Great Boiling Springs, Gerlach, Nevada, United States - GBS 70_MetaG | ecosystem: Environmental > Aquatic > Thermal springs > Hot (42-90C) > Sediment... | reverse complement strand
AAATATTCGTTAGAAAGTTTGATAGCAGCTGCTGAATTATCAGACAGGTATATTACTGACAGGTTTTTACCAGATAAAGCAATAGATTTGATTGATGAAGCAGGAAGTAGATTAAGATTAAAAGCAACACAACTTCCGGAAGAAATAAAACTTAAAATGGAAGAATTGCAAACTATAACCCGTCTTAAAGAAGAAGCGTCTCAACAACAAGATTTTGAACAAGCAGCAAAGTATAGAGCAAAAGAAATGGTTCTAAAAAAACAGATTGAGGAAATGAAAAAACAGTGGAAACAAAATCGTGAAAAAGAGATTCCTGTAGTTACAGCAGAAGACATAGCATATATTGTTTCTAAATGGACTAACATACCTGTGACAAAAATTACTGAACAAGAAAGTCAAAAATTGTTAAACATAGAAAATGAATTACATAAAAGAATTGTTGGCCAAGATGAAGCAGTTAAAGCAGTTGCGAATGCTATTCGTAGGTCAAGAACTGGTATTAAAGATCCTAAACGTCCTATAGGTAGCTTCTTATTTTTAGGACCAACTGGTGTTGGAAAAACAGAACTTGCAAAAGCGTTAGCAGAATTTTTGTTTGGTAATGAAGATGCAATGATAAGGATTGATATGTCAGAATATATGGAAAAGTTTAATGTTTCAAGGTTAATTGGTGCACCTCCTGGATATGTTGGCTATGAAGAAGGTGGTGTATTAACAGAATATGTTAGAAGACATCCTTATTCAGTTGTTCTTCTTGATGAAATTGAGAAAGCACATCCTGATGTATTCAATTTGTTACTACAAATAATGGATAACGGAGTACTAACCGATAGTTTAGGACACAGAGTGAGTTTTAAAAATGTTGTCCTTATTATGACTTCTAACATTGGAGCAAAACTTATTTCGCAAGGAAAATCTATAGGTTTTGTGAAATCGGAAGATGAGAGAAATGAGTATAAAAATATGAAATCTTTGCTTATGGAAGAACTTAAAAAAGTTTTTAATCCAGAATTTTTAAACCGTATTGATGAAATTGTCGTGTTTAAGCCTTTGACAAAAGAAGAAATGAATAAAATCTTAGATCTTATGTTAGCAAAGGTTAATGCAAGACTGCAGAAAAAAAATATTGAAATAGTTTTTTCAGATGAAGTTAAACAATTTTTGTTAGAAAAAGGGTTTGATCAACACTATGGAGCACGACCGTTACAACGTGTTTTACAAAAATATGTAGAAGATGTTATTGCAGAAGAAATTTTGTTGAAATACAATCTTACTGTCACGGATAAAGTATATAAAGTGTATTCATATTTAGATTCTATAAACGAAAGAATTAAGTTTGAATTTAAAGAATCATACCCTGATATTAAAGAAGTTAGTTAAGAATGTTCTTACCTGTTTATAGCTGTTTTTTTTCTTCTCAGGACAAAAAAATTCTGTGTTTATAGAATTTAAAATTAATGAAAAAAATAAAAGTTTTAATTTTATTTTTGATAGTCTTTATTGTATTTATAGAAGCAATTATAAATTTTTGTCTCATCATTTACAAAGATACAATATTAAAAAGTTACTTTCCTAATGGCAGGGTTAAACATATATTTTATATATTTCCATTTAAATTATACCTTTATAAAGTCGAAATATTTTCACCAATAGGGGATCTGTATTGTAAAGGATTGTTTTTAAATTTTGATGTGAAAAAAATAACAAAAAAAATTTTCTTTTTGAACAGTTTGTATTCAAATAAAATACTTTTTGATATAAAAGAATTTCAAAAAGTATCTTCTTTAGAAGATACTGCTACAATCCAAAATCAAATAAGGCAGTTTCTGTTTTATCTTCCGTTAAAAATAAAAATTGATAAGGTTGAGATAAAGTATAAAAATAAGATTATAAAACTAAAAGATGTTTTAAGAAAGGATATTAGAAACGACAAAGTAAATATTGTTTTTGTAGTTTCTACAGAAAAAACAAGTTCAAAATTTAATTTTTATACCGATATTGACAAAAATGTTTGGTTGTTAAAAGGGAGAATTTTTTTACCTGTTATTGCTAAAAATTTTTATTATATTAATATTCAAGCACAAGGAATATATGATTTGTCACAACTTCAAAAATATGATTTAGAGCTGAGTATACCTCAGGAAGAAAAAATAAAAGTTTGGGGTACATTTAGACTTACACCGTTTGAAGTGTATAGTAAAATTGAAAGTAAAATTGTTGATGGTACACTAAAGATTTATAAAAAGGAAAAGGATATATACGTAAATTACAACGGAATTTCTAGTTTTTCAAAAAAGTTTACCGGATTAAAAAGTCAGTTAACAGCAAAAATTTTTGCTGATAAAAAATATGAAGTATTATTAAGTTTATTATATAAAGATTATGTTTTTAATAGTTTTATTATTAACAATAATGGTAGGTTCTTAATTAAAGCTAAAAATAATCTTGTTAGCGGGGTGATAAATTATAACAATGCTGATCACATGATTACAATAGTTAGTGAAAAGAAAAACACACCATTTAATTTTCAAATAAAATTTACTCAAAAAAACAATGTTATTCTTTTAGGTTCAATTTTTGATTATAATGTTGAAACATTTATTATTATTGAAAAACGAAATTGTATAGTTAAATGTATTACAAAATCTAAAGCAAAAAGTTTTAAGTTTGAATTTGATACTAATTATTCTACAGCAACAATATACACAAGATATGAAGATATATTGTTACACGAAGTAGTAAGATTGAACAGTTTTATTAATTTTTCTAAAAATTTAATTTTTGATTTTAAGACTAAAAATGTTAAACTTATTCAAAAAAAATTTGATTCTTTAGTTTACGGAAAAATTGATTTTAAAGAAACTGGTGTAAGTTACAATATAAATGTTAAAAATTTGTTAGTTAACAAAATACCGCTTATGACAGATGCTGAGATAAACGGAAAATATAAAAATGATATATTAGAGTTTAATGTTAAAACGAAGGATGAAAAAACGTTTGCAAAAGGGAATTATAATGTTAAAACATCTATTGGTTATGTTGAAGCAAATATAAGAAGAAAAAATTTTGTTATTAATGATATTAAAACAGATTTTAGAATATCGCTAATAATTGTAAAAGATAAAAAGTTGTCCATTTCAGGAGAATATTTGTTAGAAAATATATGTTTTTATAAACAAAAATTTATTGACAAACTTGCAGGCAAATTTAAACATGAAGGAAATAATATTTTATTGACGGGTTTGCTAACAAATAACAAAAAAGTTTATCCGTTTACATCTGTGATAGATTTAGTTTCAAAAAATGTGGAAATAAGAATTCAAGATTTTATAACTTCAAGTTTTTTAAAAGATAAAACAATGAATGCTGAAATTAGTTTCAATTTTAATTCTATTTTTGATAAAACAAAATTTTTTACAGGAAGATTGTATAATGAAAATAGTGAGATAGTAGTTTCTTCGTCAGTTTATACATCTGATAAAAATACAATAATGTTGGTTGGTAAAATAAAAAATTTGAATATAAAAAATAACGATTTTGTAGGAAATTTTTCTTGTTCAATTAGTAAATTACAAAAAAACTTGTTTGAAATAACTCTTTCTTTAAACAATTTTTGGATAAATGATTATTTTGCTGATAGGTTTTATATAAAATGTTTATATGATTTAGCAAAAAAACGAGCTGAGTTTGTAGAAAGCAAGAATTTGTCAGGGGTGATTGTAGTTGAAAAAAATAGTTTTATGTTTGGCAATTTCAAGTTTATATTGTCTGAGAACCAAATGTTGGTATGCAATGGCAAGATAGGGAATGATGGTGATGTTTTAAAAATAAATTTTAAAAAATTACCACTCTATACTTTACTAAACATTTTTAACTTACCACGTTTTGAAGTTAAAGGTGAAATAAATGGGGAAATAGAAATTATAACAACATTATATAATAAAAAGTTGTATTATCGGTTTAACACCAATTTTTTTGCAAAAAATATAGAAGTTTTAAAAATTAAAATTGAACAAATCAACGGTAAAATATTAAGTCAAAAAAATTATCTAACAGTAAAGATGTTTGATATAATATTTAAATCTGATCAAAAACTATCCTTAAATGGAAGTTATAACTTGGATACATCAGTACTTGATTTTTTTGTTTCATCATATAAATGTAATTTAAGCATCTTTAACGGATTTTATGATATTATTAAAACTGCTGAAGGAATGTTATTGATAAATCTTCATATAAAAGGTAAGAAGAATCATCCTCAATTAAATGGTTCGTTGATTGTAACAAATGGAAAAATTAATTTTAGTAGATATGGCAAGTATTTAAGAAATTTAAACATAAAATTAGTATTTGACAAAAATAAAATCAATATTGTAAAAGCCATTGCACAGTATGAACAAACAAAAATTTTGTTATCAGGATATTACGAGTTAAATAACAAATACAACTTCAATATTAAAACACAGGATGGTGATGGTGTTTTTGTTACAATACCTGAACTTTCTTTTCCTATAAAAAGACTTTTTGAGTTTATAAAAAGCGAAGAAATGTTTGTTTCAAACGGTAACCTCCATTTTGATATAAACATAAAAGAAAAAGATGGTATACCATTTATATCTGGTAATATTGTAATGAACAAGACACATTTTACTTATCCTGGCAAGGTTTCATTTAGAAAACTAGAAACCCCTGCTAAAGTTTGGTATGATATAAATTTAATTGCGAATAATAATGTTTGGTATGAAAAAGAATCAATATTAGCAAATATTGTTGGTAAGGTTAATTTTAAATATCTTAATGATATGCAAAAAACTGATATAAACGGTGAAATTGATGTGAACAGAGGAAAAGTAATTTTTTTAAATACATATTTTAATATTAAATCAGGCAGTTTAGAAATAAAACATCGTGATGTGTATATTGAACTTATAGCTGAAACAGATATTGTTACACAAGAAAAAGAAAAAATAAATGTTCAACTTGTAATACCTAGAAGTAAAATCGAAGAAATAAAGCCTAAATTATATTCGTCAACTTATCCACAGTTGAAAACAGAAGATATCACTGCGTTGATTTTAGGTGTCGGTAAAATACAAAAGTATGAAGAAAAAGTTGAAGTTTTGATGTTAGAAAATATAGATGTTTTGCCATTGCTTAGAACACAGTTTATAAAACTTGTTGATACTACATTAGCTACTCCTGTGGTAAGAAGTATATTATATAAATGGGGAATAGCAGATAATGTCATAATTTCGCAAGCAGGGCCAGATTTTGTATCACAAAATGTTGATGTTGAACAAAGGCAACAAACTGATGGGATAAGGTTTGTTGATGTGTTTAAAAATATAAAGTATGGTATCGAAAAATATATTACACCTGATATGATAATAGGGTATAGTATTTCAGTAGCTGAATTACAAAATAAACTTAGTCTTAGACACGAATTTGAGATAAGTTACAGATTGAAAAACAATATATTTATTAAAGGTGTTTATGATTATGGATTAAGAGATTTAGCTACAGGAAGATACGGTTCAGATGTAAAGATACAAATTGAACCAAGGTTTAAATTTAAAAGTTGGGCTGAAGAGGAAATGATAGAAAGATAAAAATATTGTTGAAATAAAAAATAGAGTTTTATATAAACTTAAATATTAATTAAGATGTTAAATTACATCAATCACAGGATAATTTATTTTAATAGTTGATGACGAAGAAACAATATTATAGTTTTTACAGTATTTTTGAAACAACAAGGGTTTAAAATTGACACTGCTGTTGATGGGCAACAAGCATTAGAAAAAATTAGAGTTAATAAACTAAATTTGGTTATTCCTGATACGATGTTGCCGAAATATATGGATACAAAATTGTAAAAATTTTATAACGAGAATATTGGAACCTAATTTTAAGGAGGTTTTGACAAAATCAATTTAACCCAATTTTTTAGTTTCAAAAATTCATAATTTATTAAAAACCAAAACTTAAAGAAATATCAATAGTTGAACAAAAGGTTGATGAATCTAAGGAAAAAATATCAATGATAAAAGAATTTTTTAAAAAATATTATAAAACCATAGTTTTGGTTATATGTTGTGTATCTGCAACGTATATATTTATTTATTTTGACATTTTCTTACGAGCACGTTCTGCTTATTTAGAAGCGGAAAAGTATATGGATTGGTATTATCATCCACACAAAAAAATGGAATACTTACAAAAACTTGCTGAAAAAGAAAAACAAAAATTAGAAAAGTTATTAGCTAAAAAGAAAATATCAGAACAAGAATATAAAATTAAGTTAGAACTTATTGAGTTTAATAAACAAAGGCAAATAGAAGAAAGTTCGTTAAAATATGCATATATATGGTATAAAACAGTGTTAGATTTGTTTACGCCACCACAAACTAAATGGGCAAAACTTGCAAAACAAAAAATTGACCATGTTAAACAAATGTGGAAAGCAGAACTTGAACAAAAAGGATATAAGATAGAAGATTATATGATAGAGTAAAAAACTATGTATGTAAAAGTTTTAAAATCAAAATTACAAGGTTTAACTGTAACAGAGAAAAATCTCTATTATACAGGGAGTATAAAATTGGATAGAAATTTTTTGGAGTTAGCTAATATTCAACCTTACGAAGTTGTGTTAGTAATAAATCTTAACAATGGTGAACGGTTTGAAACATATGTTATTCCTGCAAAGAAAGGTTCAAAAACTGTCGCATTACAAGGTGGTACTGCAAGGTTAGGTGAAGTAGGAGACCCACTTATTATAATGTCGTTTTTGTATAAAGATGTAAAAAATGCCAAAATAGAAAAACCAATCAATATCATATTTGGTAAGAATAATACAATAGCTAATATAACAAAATAATTTACCCTCAATAGCAATCTTATGTTTGGCTTATCAAAATATTTTAGTTCCATAGTTTTAGCTATCTATTCGAAATCTCTATATAAATTTAAAATTTTATATATTTTTTATATATTGATTTTATATATTGATCGTATTGGTACTGCACAAAAAAACTCCAACCATGTCATTTGTTTTAAAGAGTTTATATGAAATATATAATAAAATTCTTGATACATAATAAAATAATGAAATTTTTTTATGCAGTTATATTGTTGCCTTTTTGTTATTCTTTATTTTGTACTTTAATTTATGTTATAAAAAATATTCAGTTTAGTAACAAAATTTTTCAATATTTTATTTTAGGGAATGTTGGGTACTTATTTACTCATCTTCTTTTATATAAACCAATAAAATTATATGTTATTGGGCACGAACTTGTTCATATGATAAGCACATATATCTGTGGTGGGAAAGTTAAAAAAGTAAAAATTGGGACATCTTATGGTAGTGTAAATGTAGATAAAGTTAACACTTTTATAGCATTATCTCCATATTTCGTTCCTTTTTATACTATTATTACAGTTCTATTATGGTCCTTATTGAAATATATTGTTAAAATAAACCTTTCAATTGAAATATTGTCATTTTTTATAGGTTTCACTATTGCGTTTCATATAATACTTACGATATATGCAATATACATTGGACAACAAGATTTTAAAATTTCTGGTTGGTTGTTTTCAATGGTTATAGTTTTTATGATAAACTGTTTAATTCTTATTTTATTGTTTGTCATAATGTTTTCACCAAAAGTACATGTTTCACAAATAAAAAATTTTTTTGTACACAATACGAAATATGCATATAACATTTGTTATTTAGCAATTGTGAGATTAATAAAACATAATAAGATTGTATTTGCAAAATGAAAACAGAATTGACTAACTTAAAAGTCCAACAAGAAATAAAAAGAAAAAGTTTACATTTATTAACCTTGCTTGTACCTTTGTTGTACAACATACTTCCTTGTAATACATCAGTAATAATTTCTGCTTCTTTAGTTATAATAGATTTGATATTGGAAACAATAAGATTGTTATATCCTTCCACAAATAGATTAATATTAAAAGTTTTTGAAGGTACATATAGAGAAAAAGAAAAAGAAAATGTGTCAACTTTAATTTGGACACTATCAGGGATATTTTTGACAATTTTTTTATTTTCAGAAAACAAAAATGTTGTTACATTAAGTTTGTTATATCTTGCATTAGGTGATACAATTGCAGCATTGGTTGGTGTAATGTTTGGAAAGATAAAATTAGGCTCTAGGGGAAAGAGTTTAGAAGGTTCAACAGCATTTTTTGTTATAGCGTTTTTATGTGGATTATTTTTTGTAAAGGTAGAATATGCGTTTATTTCAGCATTTTTTGCTGCAGCTATAGAATTCTTGCCATTACCTTTGGATGATAATTTTGTATTACCAGTTTTTACAGCAGGATTGTTATCTGTTTTAGTATAATTATGAATCTTGTAGAAATTAAAAATGTTTATAAAAGTTTTGATAGCAAAGAAGTATTGAAAAACGTTAGTTTTAATGTTTTAAAAGGAGAAATTTTTGTGTTGTTAGGTCCAAATGGTGCTGGTAAAACCACTACCGTAAAAATTTTGTCAGGTGTATTAGAACCTGACAAAGGTGAAGTTTATATTTTTGGTAAGAAAATGTCTGTTTTATCTATTGATATCAAAAGACTAATAGGTTATTTACCTGACGAACCATATGTTTATAGCAAACTTACAGGTAGAGAATTTATAGAGTTTATAGTGAGTATATATAGAATGCCAATAGATATTAAAAAATATAATTTTTTCCTTGGGCAATTTGAACTAAAAGATGTTATAAATAAACCGATAGAAATGTATTCTAAAGGGATGAAACAAAAATTGTTGCTCCTTAGTATTTTTATTCGTGAGCCGGAGTTGTTTATTTTTGATGAACCGCTTATTGGGTTGGATCCACAAACTATAAGTTTTTTTAAACAACATATTAAAAAATTAGCAAAAGAAGGAAAAACAGTTGTTCTATGCACTCATATTTTAGAACTCGCCGAACAGTTAGCAGATAAAATAGCAATAATTTATAACGGCGAAATTTTGTTCTGTGAATCACAAGTACGACTTAAGGATAAGTTTAAAAATCAAACATTAGAAGAAATTTACCTTTCTGTAATAAATAAGATAAATCAGAATTCTTAGAAAATCATATTAAGAAGTTTTTTTACTTCACATGAACAATATTTTTTTGTTTCTAAAACTTCAAACACAACTTTTTATAAATTCGTTTAAATTCGCAACAAAAACAGAAAAACTAAGGAGTTTGTTTATAAGTTTTATTGCTGTTATATTTTTTATATCGGTATTCATTATCTCTTGTCAAGTTATATTTTATATTTCAACATTGCCTGTTATAGGAAGTTTGTTTACAATAAGAATTTTAGGGATAGCCTTTTTAGCAAGTTTTATAATGTTAATTTTTTCATCGTTAACAGTATCTCTTTCTACACTGTATAATATTGAAGATTTACATTTTTTTTATTCTTTACCAGTTAAACATTCAAATATTTTTATTTTCAAATTTTTGTTAGTTATTTTATACTCTTGTTGGACAATTCTTTTGATATTACTTCCGTTTGTATTAGCTTTTGTTGTAGTTAAAAGTTTATCAATATATAATTTTGTAATTATATCTTTTGCAATAGGATTAAAAATTTTTATAGCAGTTAGTATAGGAGGTATGGTTGCTATAGTTTTATCGTATTTGTTTCCTATAAAACGTCTAAAAAATTTTGTATTAGTATTTTTAATAATTTTGACAGCCGTAGGATATACTTTATTTCGTTTTGCAGAACCTGAAAAATTGTTAGATGTAGACCGTTTTCCAGAACTTGTTCAATATTTAGATTTTATGTCCAAACCTGTTGCACAAGGGATACCATCTTGGTGGGTAACAGAAATTTTTCGTGGTTTCATGATAAAACAGACTGATATTGTAGTTATTAATGTATTGAAACTTGTTTTGGTTGCATTCATTACTTTTGTTATACTAAGAATGTTTGGTGAAAAATTGTTTTATCTAACTTTGTTTAGAAAAACGAAAATTTATGCCATAAAAGAAAAAGAAATTTACGGTAATTTTGAATTAAACACAAAACCGTTATTTGCGTCAGTTTTTGGTAAAGAGTTAAAATTATTATTAAGAGAACCGATGCAATGGGTACAATTGGTTGTTGTTTTAGCTCTTACAATAATATATTTGTTTAACATCAGAAGATTGCCAATACAATATGAGTATGTGAGAATCACAGTTGCATTTTTTAATCTTGGTGGGATTATGTTTATTTTATCAGCAATAGTGTTAAGATTTGTTTTTGTACAACCAAGCTTGGAATACAAAATGTTTTGGTTAATAAAATCGTTGCCTATAGATATAAAAAAGTTTTTTTTAACAAAATTTTTGGTATATTTACCAATATTACTTGTTCCAGGGACAATAATTGTTTGTATCTCAAATATTATGATTGGTATAGGGAAAACGATGTCTTTTATATCTTTTTTAATAATTATTTTATCTTGTGTTGTGTTAACAATTGCAGGATATTCTTTAGGGATACTTTTTCCTAAAAAAGAACATAAGGATATTGGACAGATTGAGACTTCGTTTGGTGGACTTTTGTTTTTGTTATTATCGTTAAGTTATATTGTGTTATCTTTATCTTTATTAGCAGACCCTGTAAGAAAATATATAATGAAACATAATTTTGATAAATTTGATTTATTTATTCATATTTTGTTGTTTTTACTAATAAATTTTGTATACGCATTTTCTACAGGTCACTACGCATTAAAGAGATTTATAAAAGAATATGCATAAAATAATTCTTAACTGTATTTTTTTCCTTTTAATTTCTCAGGTTAGTTTTGAAAAAGATGAAATTGAAGATGAAACTTTTTTATGGAAAGTTGATACAAAAGAAAAAGTTGTGTTTTTAACTTTTGATGATGGCCCAGGAAAATATACTGAAGATATATTGAAATTATTAAAAAAGTATAACATAAAGGCAACATTTTTTATGTTAGGAGAAACTGTAAAATATTATCCTGAAACAGTTAAGAAAGTTTACAAAGAAGGACATACTATAGCTTCACATACGTATTATCATAACAATTACTATCAACTGCAAAAAAAATTGTCTATTGACAAATGTAAGAAAAAACTAGATGAAGAGTTAAAAATGACAGAAAACGAAATAAATAAAATTTTGCCACAAGTTAAAATAAAGTTTCTTCGTATGCCAAACGGGTATTACAGAAGCTGGGTTAAAGATGTTGTAAAAAAATATGGATATAAAATTGTCAATTGGACATTTGGATGTGATTGGTATAATTATACTGAAAAAGAAATGTTTGAAAAATATAAAAATGCATTACAACCAGGATGTATTTACTTGTTTCATGATGGTGGAAAAAATAGAACAAAAACAATTAATGTTTTACAGCAGGTTATAGAATATTGTATTGCAAAAGGATATAAGATAGAAAATTTGGAAGATTGGGTAAAATAAATGAAAATCAGAGATGATAAACATACAACTTTTGATGGAATGCTAAATTTTTTAATCGCAAGTATTGAAAATTAGAAATTAATATAGTAAATTGAAAAAATTATGAAAATTGTTCAATGGTTTAATTTGTTAATAAGTTTTGTTAAGGAAGCTTATATTGAGTTAAAAAAGGTTACATGGTTAAGTAAAAAGGAAGTTGTTGCTTCTACTGTTGTAGTAGTTATTCTTATTGTTATAATGTCTTTTTATATAGGACTTATTGATTTTATTCTTGCAAAAATAGTTTCTTTATTTTTGGGAGGGAGGATGTAGTATAATGGTAGCAGAAGAGAAAGAAAAAATTTCAACAATAGAAAGTATAGAAAAAGGATGGTATATTTTATGTTGTCAGGTTGGGAAAGAGTTGGAAATAAAAGAGCGGTTGGAGCAAAAAATTAATAATACTCCAAATATAAAAGAAAAAATTTTTGAGGTGCTCGTTCCTGAAGAAGAAGAGATACAGATTAAAAAAGGTGAAAAAATAAGGGTTAAGAAAGCAGTATATAAGGGGTATATTTATATACATATGGTGATAACTCCAGAAACTTATAGTTTTGTTCGTAGTATTGTTGGAGTGAAAGGATTTTTAGGTGGTGCAAGACCACAGAAGTTGTCTGAAAAAGAAGTTGAGAACTTAAAAAAACTAGCTGATAAGTTGAAATCAGAAACGCCAAAAATTGTCCGCAAGTTTGAAGTTGGTGATACTGTTCGTATAATAGATGGCCCATTTAAACATTTTGTTGGTGTTGTAGATGAAATTAATGAAGAAAAAGGTAAAGTTAAAGTTTCAATAAAATTGTTTGGTAGACCAACTTCTATGGAGTTAGAATTTGTCCAAGTAGAAAAAGCATAAATATGTTTTGTTGACTAATAGTAAAAAATTGTTTTTTAACTTAACTAATTGAGTTAGGAGTAAAATCTATGGCTAAAAAAGTTAAAGCACAAATAAAATTACAAATTCCAGCAGGACAAGCTAACCCTGCACCACCTGTTGGTCCTGCTTTGGGTCAACATGGTGTAAATATAATGCAGTTTTGTAATGAATTTAATGCTAAGACAAAGAATATGGATCCGGGAATGATAATACCTGTGATCATTACAATTTATGAAGATAGAAGTTTTAGTTTTGTATTAAAGACACCGCCTGTGTCTGTGTTGTTAAAAAAAATTTGTGGTTTAGCAAAAGCTGCAAGCAAACCAGGCTCTGAAAAAATCGCTACTGTAACTAAAAGTCAAGTTAGAGAAATTGCAAAACTTAAACTTGCTGACTTAAACACTTCAGATTTAGAAGCAGCAATAAAAATTGTTGAAGGGACCGCACGTAGTATGGGTATCGAAGTTATTGAAGGATAGAAAGGATAAAAACTATGAGCAAACGTATGCTAGAAATTAAAAAGAAAGTTGATAAACAAAAATTGTATACTTTAAAAGAAGCAATAGAGTTGCTAAAAGAAGTTAAAAAAACAAAGTTTGATGAATCAGTAGAACTGCATGTTAATTTAGGAATAGATCCGAAACAGTCGTCACAAATTGTTCGTGGTGCAGTAGTCCTACCGCATGGTACTGGGAAAAAAGTGAAAGTGTGTGTATTAGCAAAAGGTGAGAAACTTAAAGAAGCAGAACAAAGTGGTGCTGAATACTATGGTTCAGAAGAATTGATTGAGAAAATTTCAAAAGGGTGGACAGATTTTGATGTTTTGATTGCTACTCCTGACATGATGAAAGATCTGGCTAAACTTGGCAAGATTCTAGGTCCAAAAGGACTCATGCCTAATCCTAAAACAGGTACTGTAACAACTGAGATAATTAAGACTGTAGAAGAAGTTAAAAAAGGTAGAATTGAGTTTAGAAATGATAGCTATGGTATTATCCATTGTATTGTAGGGAAATTATCTTTTGATACAGACAAATTGATAGATAACATTCGGACGGTTATAGATGCGATTATTAAACTTAAACCGCCACAGGCAAAAGGAGTTTATTTAAGAAAAATATACTTATCTTCAAGCATGGGCCCTGCTGTACAAATTAATCCAAACGAATTTTTGAAAAGATAAAAAAATGTTATGGTTATAACTTTGTTAAAAAATCCCGCCTTGTTATTTCGTAGACGAAAGTACATAATTGCTCCCAAGTTTCAATTTAAATATTTAGCTGTAGTTATAGCATTAATTTTTGTTGTTATGTTAGTTACAATATATTTTGTTAATCTTGCCTTAAGGACAACACCTATATTAGAAAATTTGTCTGAAATGGAAGTTGTAGCGATAACATCTCTTATGTTTAAAACTATTCTGTATATATGTTGTATTTTTGTTATCATAGTTGCAGTATTAGGAATTTTTGTTTTACACCGTATAGCAGGACCTTTGTATGTGTTTGACAAAATGTTTACTTTGGTTTCCCAGGGTGATCTAACAGTAAAACTTAGACTAAGAAAAAGTGATGAATTACAAGAACTTGCAAACAGTTTTCAAAAAATGGTAGATAGTTTAAACTTGTTTATAAAAACAGATAAAGAAAAAATTGAGATGATAAAAAAAGAAGTCGAACTGCTGTACAGTTCTCAGTCAAATCATGAAGTTCAGCAAAAATTGGACAAAATTAGGTTGATGTTAGATGAATCATATAAAAATTTTAAGGTATAATGAAAACGATAGGTGTCATTGGTACAGGGAACTTAGCAACTTTGATTTTTAAAATTGCAAAAGATGTAAAAAATAAACTATGTGTTTATGACATTAATTCTAAAAATATTGAAAAATTTTGTGAAAAATTTCCTCATAAGGAAATAAACAAGTGCAGTTCTGTTGAAGAAGTAATAAAATCTTCTGATATAATTTTGGAGACAGCATCAATTGAAGCTGTTGATCAAATTTTTAAAGTTATAAGATTTTATAAAAATAAAATATATATTTTTTTATCAGTTGGGGGTGTGCTGAAAAATTTTTCGCAATATAAAGCGCTGATAAAAAAAGGTTATAAAATCTACATACCTTCAGGTGCAATAGCAGGTTGTGATGCGTTATCTGCTGTAAAATATGCAAAAATTAAGTCAATACATTTAAAAACTATAAAACCGTTAAAAACATTTGTTACCTCACCTTATTTGAAACAAAATAAAAGTTTGTACAATAAAGCTTTGAAACAAAAACAGACAGTCTTGTTTAAAGGTAATGTATATGATGCAATTAAAAATTTCCCACAAAATATAAATGTTGCTGCTACATTAGCTATAGTTTCTAACGTTCCGGATAAGATTAAAGTTACAATAGTCGCTGACAAAAGTGCAAAATATAATGTTCATGAAGTAACAGTTAATACAGATGCAGGGGAAATTTTTACATGTACAAAAAACATTCCTTCCAAAGATAATCCAAAGACAAGTTATTTAGCAGCGTTGTCAGCATTAAGTATGTTATACCAGTTTGTTTAGCAGATAATTATGAGTAGATTTTGTGTTAAACTTTGTATTAAACTTTTTAGTGACAAATTTGTCCTTCCGGAAGAGCTTAATACCTTTGCTGGGAGTTCGTATATATGAGAAATGTTGGTATCTCGTCAGCCAGTAGAAAAATTGTTGAAAGATGACAACCTGAACTACAGGATTTTTAAAAATTAGAAAAAGATATTTGTTATACGATTAAAAATGAAAAATTTAATAAGTTTTGTGGGAAAGATAACGCTTATATTATATCATGGCTGATTTCGGAAAATAATAAAAAAATTTTGTGGAGAACAATAATTTAGCTACTTTACTACAAGTTGATTTATGTATAATTGTATTAAAAACACCACCTGGCAGATGGTTCTTTGAGTTTTTTAATAAAATGTTTGTTATTTTAATTTCTTTTGTGGACTGTGGTGCTGAATTTATTTTTGGTGAACTTATAACAAATACTGATAAGTTTGGATATATTTTTGGATTGAAAGTATTACCTACAATAGTATTCTTTTTGCCTTTGTTTCAATTCTATATTATTTTGGTATTATGGAGTTTGTTATAGAACTATTTGCAAGAATTGAATTATGGTAAAAACTATGAGTAATTCCGGCGCCGAAACATTTTGTTGTTGAAAAAATATTTTTGTAGGACAAACAGAAGTACTGTTGTTTAGTAAGAACATATATTGCTAATATGACACGTTCTGAACTACTCGGAGTGACGAGATGATGGTATGGCAACAGTTGTTAGTGGTGTTATGGCAGTATATGTTAGTTTGTTAAAAATTATCTTCCTTGATAAGGACATTTGATAACAGCATCTGTTATGTTAGCACAGAGTAAGTTCTTTTAAAACTTTTGCTGCCAGAAACTTAGGCGCTATGCTTATAATTTTTATGGCATTGTTATATTTTGCAAATTACATATTAAACTTTTAATAAATTGTTTGGTATATTTTTTTGCACCGTTATCTTGGTTACTTGGTGTTGATTTAAAAGACATTCTTATTTTTGGACAACTTGTTGGACAAAAAACTTTTTTTAACGAGTTTGTAGCATATGCGAACTGGGTACATATGTATACTACAAACCCAAATGTTGTATCTCCTAGATTTACTATTATGTTATCATATGCATTATGCAATTTGTCAAACTTTTTGTCAATAGGGATACAAATTGGCAGTATTGGGTCCATTTCTCCACAATGTAAAATCACACTTGTTCAATTTGGTATAAAATCTTTTTTTGCAGGAATCCTTGCATGTCTACAAACAGCAATAATTGCAGGATTTTGTTAACATAAAATTTTAAAAACAATGAAATATATTAAATGTCCAATTTGTGGGACAGAAAATAAAGTTGGAACAAAATATTGTAGAATATGTTTTAGTAGATTAATAGATGTTTATAGTAGAAAATCTGTCCTAAAGACCGATTTTTATCCACATGTTGCTAAACATAGAAATCTTTTTACAATTTTTTTTATTATCTTGTTATTAATTTTGTTATGGCTTTTAGTAAGGTAGATGATAAATTTTATCTCATCTTTCATTATTTTGTTATTCATTTTATTTACTTGTATAACTATTCAGATTTTAACATTGTATTTTTATAAAAGAAAAACTTTAGCTATCCTTGAAGAACTTTTTTCTATAAAACCATCGCTTGATCTTGATAAAACATTACCACAAATTTTAGCTGTAATTAAAAAACTATTTAAGCCTGAACGGTGTTCAATTATGCTTGTTGACGATACTGATAAAATGTTGAAAATCAAAATCGGAGATAATATATCAACTACTGCAATGCGTAAAATAAAACTTAATATTGACGAAGGTATAGCAGGTAAATCGTTGACTTTAGGTCAACCTGTTGTTGTAAAAGATATCTCAAAATCTAAGTTTTATAACAGATTTTTTTCGTCAGAAAAACCTGTTAAAAAAGAAAAGTTAATCGTCTTGCCGTTAAAAATTGATGACAAAAATCTTGGCGTTGTTAATTTGCATTTTAAACCTAACACAAGGTTTCCATTATCGTATTTAGATAAGATGTTATTAAAACTTTTATCAGATTATATTTCAAGAATGTTAGATGGTTGTTATAAATATTTTGATGTTGTATCAGACAGTATGACAAAAATGTATAATCATAATTATATTTTGAAACGTTTAGAAGAAGAGATTGAACTTGCCGAAAAGTTTCAGTCAAAACTATCGCTAATAATGATAGATATTGATCATTTTAAACAAATTAATGATAAATATGGTCATCAGGTAGGGGACAAGGTTATACTGACCATATCAAGGATAATAAAAAATACTACAAGATTTTCTGATATTGCTGGGAGGTATGGCGGAGAAGAATTTTGTATAATTTTGCCAAACACAAAATTAACTGATGCTATAAATGTAGCTCAACGATTGAAAAACAATATTTCTTCAGAAAAAATTTTATTACAAGATAAGCAACAGATATCTGTAACTTGTTCATTCGGAGTAAAAGAATACGAGATTGGTGATACAGTTGAAGAATTTATTAATAAAACTGATAAACTTTTATATCAAGCAAAACTTTTAGGAAGGGACAGAATTTGTTATTAAATTAGTGTAATTATAAAATTTTTTAATAATATTGAAAGAAAAAAAATATTTTTATACATTATTAAAAACAATTTTATTAATTTTATTATGAAAGGTTAAAAGATGAGAAGACCAATAATAGCTGCCAACTGGAAGATGAACAAAACTGTTTCTGAAGCTGAAGAATTTGTTAGTAAATTTATTCCTCTAGTGTCAAATATTTATGACAGAGAAATTGTGTTATGTGTTCCGTTTACATTGTTATTTATTGTTAAAAAACATCTATCAAACAGTAATGTAAAACTTGGTGCACAAAACATGTATTTTGAAGAAAAAGGTGCGTTTACTGGTGAGGTAAGTCCTGTTATGTTAAAAGACATAGGTTGTGAATATGTAATTTTAGGTCATTCAGAACGAAGAAGATATTTCAATGAAACAGATGAACTTGTAAATAAAAAAGTTTTGTCCGCATTAAGACACGGCCTTATACCAATAGTATGTATAGGTGAAACTTTAGAACAAAGAGAAGAAAATAAAACTTTTAAAGTTCTTGAGTATCAACTAAAAAATTCGTTATGTAATTTATCAACTTTAGAAGCTGAGAAAATAGTTATTGCATATGAACCTGTTTGGGCGATAGGGACTGGTAAAAATGCAACACCGCAACAAGCTCAAGAAGCTCAACAGTTTATAAGAGAAAAATATGCTGAACTTTACGGTTCAATACCAGCAGAAAGAGTAAGGATTTTATACGGAGGATCTATAACACCGGAAAATTTTAAAGGTATTATGGAACAGAAAGATGTAGATGGTGGTCTTGTTGGCGGGTCCTCACTTAATGTGGAAAGTTTTTACAAAATAGTATGTTATGATAAATGAAAGAACTTGTGGATAAAATTGCCCAAAAATTAAACAAAGGAAAACTTGTTGAAAGTTTTCTATAGTTGTCCATATTTCTGGCCGTCATGTACATTTAACAAAAGAACATTTTGATATACTTTCTAGTGAAAATGCTTAACTTACAAAATATCATGATCTATCTCAGCCGGGACAAGTTTGCTACTACCGAAACTGTCTCTATTTTTAGTCCGAAAAGGAGATTTGATAATGCTCGTACAGATGAACCTTTACGAAAATATACACAAGTTGTGATTTCTAAAGGTAATAGTTTTGTATTAAGTATGAACTTGTCAATACGCGATTCTGGCTTTAGAAAGTTCTGCATTGATTACAATAATTGGTTTCAAGGGAAAAATTGAGCTAAAAGAAGGTTGTATCATTGCGTTAATACATACATTTTACAGCTGAAGATGCTGAAAAATTATGTATCAAAGATAAAGATTTTGTAAAAATTTTGGTTAGTAAAGGTAAAAGTAGGGAAAAAATTTTTAGTGATGTTGTATGTCTTCTGTATCAAAAGAATATACGGTCGAATATTATCTTGATATAGAAGCAAGTGCTGCAAATGTAAGTAATGATAATGTTTATATATTAGAAGAAATTTAAAACTATGCCAAAGTATATTTTTAAAGCAAAAACTCCTACTGGGAAAGAAGTATCTGATGTAATAGAAGCATCTTCTCAAGCAGAAGTTATTGAAAAACTACGTAACCTAAAATATTTTATCATCGAAGTTAAACAACAAAAAGAAGGTTTTTTTAAAAATATTGTTAGTAAAATTCCGTTTTTAAAAAAGAAGATAAAATCTTCAGAAATAACTCTCTTCTCAAGACAACTCGCAACATTGGTATCTTCTGGGATACAATTAGTTCAAGGGTTGTCAATCCTTGAAGAACAGTTTGAATCACCTGCGTTTCGTAAAATTATTCGTGCAATTAGGTCTGATATAGAAGCAGGTGTGTCAATTTCTGAAGCAATTGGTAGACACCCAGATGTGTTTTCTGAACTATATGTAGGTATGATACATGCAGGCGAAGTTGGCGGTATACTTGACCAAGTGTTGGACAGGTTAGCAACATATCTTGAATCATCAGAAGCATTAAAGTCAAAAATTAAGTCAGCAATGATGTATCCAATAATAGTAACAATTGTAGCTATTGGTGCAGCTATAATAATGTTGACTGTGGTTGTACCGAGATTTGCAGCTTTGTTTGCAGAGATGGGAGCGAAATTGCCCGCTCCTACACTTATGTTAGTAAACATATCAAATTTTTTGAAAAAATGGATCTGGCTTTTTATTTTAATAGGTGTTGCAGCTGTAATTATTTTTCGTAGAATATATAAAATGAATTATAAATTTGCATTAAAAGTTGATAGTATGTTGTTAAATTTACCTATCTTTGGAGATGTCATTAGAAAGACTGTAATCGCAAGGGTAACAAGAACATTAGGTACACTTTTACATGCAGGTGTACCTATTTTACAAGCGTTAGAAACCGTTGCGAAAACAGCAGGCAATAAACTTGTAGAAAAAACTATACTGGAAGCAAGGGAAGCCATCCGTGAAGGAGAACGTGTTGCTGAACCATTTAAAAAAAGTGATGTTTTCCCACCAATGGTGATACAAATGATTGCAGTAGGAGAAGAAACAGGCGCACTTGACTCAATGTTAGCGAAAATCGCTGATTTTTATGATAGAGAGGTAGCTGACGCAGTTGAAGGTTTAGCTGGATTGATTGAACCATTGATAATTGTATTCTTAGCAGTAGTAGTAGGTGGTATGGTTGTAGCAATGTATTTACCAATGTTTGAAATCACATCAAAAATTTCAGGATAAAATACAAGGGGTGAATAATAAAATAAAAAAGAAGAAAGGAATTTCTTCAATTAGACTTGCAAAACTTGTCGCTGAACTTGCCAGAAATAAAAAAGCAGAAGATGTCGTAATCCTTGATTTAAGAAAAGTTTGTAATTTTTGTGATTTTTTTGTGATAATGACAGGTACTGCAGATATACATATAAAATCATTGACGGAATATATTATTACAGAAGTAAAGAAAAAATATGATATTTTGCCACACCATACTGAAGGTGAAGAATATAACCGTTGGGTTGTGATTGATTATATCGATGTTATAGTTCATATAATGCTGGAGGAACTTCGTGAATTTTATGCGTTAGAAAAAATATGGTCGAAAGGGAAAAAGATAAAAACTGAAAAAAAAGAGAAAAAAAGAAAAGATAATAAAAACTGAAAAAGATAAATAAAAATATTTTTTATGATATATTGACAAACATATATTAGTTTTGTATAATACAATTAGACAAGCATAATACAAGTAGATACAAGTTTTAAGGGATAGGAGTGAAATTTAGAAAGCTTGGTAGTACGGGTTTAGAAGTTTCGGTATTATGTTATGGTACAGCGTTTTGGGGTGCAAGGACTTCTGAAGAAGAAGCGAAGAAGATTTTTTATTTTTGTATAGAGCGAGGGGTAAATTTTTTTGACACGGCAGAAGTTTATGGTTCATATTTAGGTCAAGCGGAAGAGATTTTAGGCAAGTTTTTAAAAGAGAGTGGGTTAAGGGATAAACTTATTATTTCATCAAAGGTACACGGATACAGAGATGGGAGGTATCAGTCAAAAAAAGAGATTTTAGAATGTATTGATGCTTCCTTGAAAAGATTAAATACGGACTATTTAGATATTTATTTTCTTCACTGGCCGGATCCATACACGCCTATTGAAGAAGTATTACAAACGATGGATGAACTTGTGAAAGTTGGCAAGGTAAGGTTTGTTGGTATGTCGAATTATCAATCGTGGGAGGTTTACGAAGCTATACAAATATGTAAAGAGAAAGGTTTTTCTTTTCCTTCTGTACTACAAGAGATTTTTAATTTAGTAGATTTTGATGTGAATATAGAGAAATATAATCTTGCGAAAAGATTTGATTTAGGATATATGGCTTATAGTCCGTTAGCATCAGGTTTTCTTACAGGGAAGTATAGGAAAGACAAACCTGTTCCTGAGGATACTCGTGGTAGTTTACTTTCAGGTTGGGAGAAGAAGCGATGGTTGTTTAGGTTTACGGATTATGGATGGAAGATTTTAGACAAAGTTGAAGAGTTTGCAAAAAAGTATAATGTATCTATTTCACAATTTGCGATTGCTGCAATTTTATGTTTTGATGGTGTATCCTGTGTGATTGATGGTTCAAGGACTTTAGAACAACTTAAAGAAAACATAAGGTTTTTAGATATAACCATTGATAAAAAAGATTTTGAAGAACTTTTGGAGTTGTGTTATTTTTTGAAAAAAGAATAAAGAAAGTTTTATGAATAAAAAGTTTTGTGTTATCATATTATACTTTATTTTGTTTATTACTTATATGTTTTCTCAGACATTTTATTTTTATCTACCTTGGGATGATTATTCTCAAAATGTTGTAGATTTAAGTTTTTTAAATCACAAACCAGCAGGACAATATGGATTTGTAACTGTTGGCAATGATGGACATTTTTATATAGGTTCTGAAAGGATTAAGTTTTTAGGTGTAAATTTTACAGCAGCTTCTTGTTTCCCACAAAAAACACAAGCTGAAGTTATAGCGAGACGGCTTGCAAAATTTGGTATCAATGTTGTCCGCTTACATTTTTTAGACAACATGTGGGGATTTTCTATTTTTGGTTATCCAGGGACATATAACAACACACGAAGTTTTAATTCTGAAGCGTTAGACAGGTTGGACTATTTTATTGCAAAACTTAAAGAAAACGGTATTTATGTTAATATAAATCTTTTAGTAGGACGGAATTTTATGCCGGGTGATGGTTTACCTTCGTCTATAAACAATCTTGATTGGAAACAAAAACAAGTCCCTGCTATGTTTTATCAAACTATGATAGATTTGCAAAAAGAATATGCTACAAATTTACTTACAAGGTTAAATCCATACACTAATACTTATTATAATAATGAACCAGCGATTGCGTTTGTAGAAATTGTTAATGAACAAGGTCTTGTCCATGGCTGGCTTGATGGTACTATTGATATATTACCACAAGAGTTTTCTGAGGATTTAAGGGTTAAATGGAACAACTGGCTTGTAGATAAGTATCAAACACATCAAAATTTGTTATCTTCAGGCTGGGCAATTGATGAACCATTAGGTCCTGAGATTTTAAGAAACACAGATTTTTCGCAAGGGTTTCAATACTGGGGTCAAGAAGTACACGATGTTGCAAAAGCGTCGTTTAGTATAGTTAATGGTGGAGGGTATGGAGGTTCAAATGCTGTAAAAATTGTTATAGAAAACACATCTCAAACATCATGGCATGTACAGTTTAAACAATCAAATTTAGTTGTTTTTTCAACGAATGTGTATACATTAAGTTTTTATGCAAAAGCAGACAGAAACATTTCAATAAATGTTCAACTTGGGATGGATCATGATCCATGGAATATTTTAGGGTTTAACCAACTAATAAATCTTACCACATATTATCAATATTTTACTTTTACACTTATGCCGTCAGCAGATGATACTAATGCAAGGATATGTTTTACAAACATGTGTAGGGAGTTAGCAACATATTATTTTAGTAATATCTCGTTTAAAAAAGGTGGGAGTATAGGTCTTCTTGAAGGTGAGAATTTAGACCAAAAGACGATGCAGATTGTAAAGTATTCAGAACGTAATAAAAGAACAAAAGTTGCTCAAAAAGATTGGGTTAAATTTCTTTTTGAGTTAGAAGAAAATTTTTGGCTTACAATGTATGACCATTTAAAAAATACCATTGGTATGAAATGTGTTATTTGTGCGACTGCAGTTGGGTTAAACTCAGTGCCTAGCATAATGTCAAAACTTGATTTTGTTGATACACATTCGTATTGGCATCATCCTGTCTTTCCTGGCACTGCGTGGGATATGAACAACTGGTATGTAAGAAACGCTACTTTAGTAAGAGCCTTAGATGGTGGGACAATATCTGAGTGTGGGACAAGAAGGGTGTATGGTAAACCTTATACTGTAAGTGAGTATAACCATCCTGCACCAAACACTTTTTCTTCTGAATCATTTATATTTTTATCAGCATATGCTGCATATCATGACTGGGATGCAATTTACGGATATACATACTTAGATGGTAAAACTTCGTTCGATAATAGACGAATAGAAGGATTTTTTGATTTGAATCAACATCCGACACAATTTCTTTCTTTTATACCAGCGGCGTTAATATATAGGCGTGGTGATGTTTCTCCTTCACAAGATAAATTTGTTTGTGTCACAATAACTAAAGAAGATGAGGTAGAACAATCGTTAACCACATGGGCATGGAGGCTAATCCATGCTAATGATAAAGGTTTAGACAGAAGAATCTCTTTGTTTAAGAAAACAGCGATAATAACAGAAGATGGTCCCACTCCGCCAAGTTATTATACCCCTAGCGATGTGTCTATTCCGTCTAACAACAGATATATTTCTGACACAAACGAACTTGACTGGGATACAGCGTCAGGTGTCTTCAAAATAGATACTTCAAGGACAAAAGTTGTCTTAGGTTATGTTGGCAACAAAACATTTAGTTTTTCTGAAGGTATACAGATTAAACCAAAAGACACTTTACAAAACGGATGGGCTAATATTACTTTGTCATTATTAGATGAACAGAACAGTTTTGAAAGTTTAAAAAATAATACAAAATCAGCAAAAATTTTGTTAACAGCTTTAGGTTCTTGTGGCAATCCTGGTATGAACTGGATGATATATCCAAACACACCTGTATCGTTTCCACCACCTGCTGATGTTAATATAACTGTGGGTAACCATTGGGGGACTTCACCATCGTTTGTTGAAGGTATAAATGCAGAGATTATTTTACCATATCCTAAAAATCGTGTTAAAGTTTATGCACTTGATAACAAAGGTGAAAGAATGATTTTAGTTGAAACCCAACAGGATACTTCTACTACTTCAAAATTTGTTATTTCTCATACTTATCAAACATTATGGTATGAAATAGAAGTTTCTTCATCTGAGACACAAGTTGATTATCCACCTAATATACAATTTGTTCAACCGCAAGATGGTGCTGTTGTATCTTCATCAGTTACTGTTGAAGCACAAGCAACTGATGATATTGGTGTCACAAAAGTTGAGTTTTATTTAAATACAACATTGTTATTTACAGATTATACTTCGCCATATAGCTTTGTTTGGTATTCTACGAGTGTTGCAAATGGTAATTATTATTTAAGAGCAGTAACTTATGATACTTCAGGACAAACATCTACTGCTACAATAACTATTTCTGTAAGAAATAAAGTTTATCCTCTTTATATTTCTATTAATCCTGCAAACAGTGGTTATGTTGAAAAAAATCCTAACAAAAGTTATTACTTAGAAAACGAACAAGTTGTACTTACTGCTTATGCAAACAGTGGATATAGATTTATTAGTTGGGGTGGAGATGTTTCATCAACAAGTTCTACAATTGTTGTTGTAATGAATTCTACTAAAAATGTTGTAGCAAATTTTGAACAAATTTCACAACCTTTAGATACTCCACCAACAATTTATTTAAACATTTCTGAAGGTATGCAGTTAAGCGGTTCTGTTGAAATATATTTTAGAATTACAGATGATAGTAGTGTGAACAGATTTGTTTTGTATTTAAATGACATTCTGTTAAGTAGTGGAACTTATAATTTATCTGTTGTTGAAAAAAGTTATATTTTGGATACTTCTTTATATCCAAATGGTAGCTATCAGATAAAATTAGTTGCTTATGATGATAAGAGTCAATCTTCGCAAGTGGAAAGAAGTATAAATATTTATAACGTTCCTGGAGAGACACCTCCATCAGTTACTATTGTTGGGGTTGTTGATAATGAAGAGATAAGTCAGTTAAGGAACATTAATTTAATTATATCTTCCCAAAGAGAAATAGTTAAAATAGAGTGGTATTTAGCGGATATGTTAATCCATACATCAACTACAACACAAGATTTAAGTTTTGTATTAGATCCACAAAATTTTGCTGAAGGTAGTTATATTTTAACAGTTATTGTATATGATTCAGAGGGCCTTACTAGTATTGACTCAAAAAATATCGTGTTAAAACATGAAGTTCAACAACCTCAACAACAGAAACTTTTAGAAACATACCTTTTATCTATTGGCGAAGATGATAAAAACAGAGTTATTTCTTTTAATATTGAAAACATACAAAAAATAGAGATATATAATTCTAAAGGTAAGAAAATAAAAGAGATTAATTCATTACCGTTTGAATGGGATGGGAAAGATGAAAGGAACAATTTTGTTGCTTCAGGTGTCTATTTTATAAGGATAGGTTTTAAAGACGGCAATAAGACACTTGTTAAAGTTATTATAATAAAATAAATAAAAACTTAATATAAAAGGGGGGAAAAAATGAAAAAAATTTTTTTCTTATTGTTTTTTATATTTTTGATTTTAGAAGGAATTTTATACTCACAAACATATGTTGAAATGTATGGCCAGCTAAGAGTTCAAGGTAGATATTTGGTTGACAAAAATGGTAATCCTGTTCAGCTTAGAGGTATGAGTTTATTTTGGAGCCAGTGGGGGTCAAAATATTGGAACCGCGATGTTATAAGATGGGTAAAAAACGATTGGCGTGTCAATATTATAAGAGCAGCGATGGGTGTTGAGTCTGGTGGTTATTTATCAAACCCTACATATCATAAAGACTTAGTTAACACAGTAGTTCAAGCATGTATTGATGAAGGGATATATGTTATTATAGATTGGCATGACCACAATGCTCCACAACATGTAAACGATGCAGTAAATTTCTTTAAAGAAATGGCACAAAGATGGGGTTCTTATCCTAATGTGATCTATGAAATTTTTAACGAACCTGACCAAGATGATAGTTGGGATGGAATAAAAAATTATGCTTATCAGGTGATACAAGCAATTCGTCAGTATGATCCTGACAATGTTATTTTAGTTGGTACACCGAATTGGTGCCAAGATGTAGATGTTGCTTCACAATCACCACTTACCGGTGTTACAAATGTGATGTATACCTTACATTTTTATGCTGCTTCACACAAAGCATTTTATAGACAAAAAGCACAGACTGCAATAAATAATGGACTACCTATTTTTGTAAGCGAGTTTGGTACATGTGAATACACAGGTGATGGTGCATACGATTTTACAGAAACTGACGCATGGCTTAGTTTTTTAGATACAAACAAAATTTCTTGGTGTAACTGGTCATTGAATGATAAAGCAGAAGCTGCCTCAGCGTTAGTTCCTGGTGCATCAACAAGTGGTGGCTGGCCTGATAGCCAACTTACACAATCAGGAATTTATGTTAGAAGTAAAACAAGACAGAATCCTGCTGCAAGCGGTATTGTTGTATATTTAGTTGGTATGTCGTCAGGCAGTGTAGTATTTGGTAGTACAAATGTTGTAGCAAATGTTACATCAGGAAATCCTGTCTCAAAAGTGGAGTTTTATATTGATAACTCACTTGCAGCTACAGACACATCTTCTCCTTATTCATACACATGGGATACAACACAATACTCAGATGGTTGGCATAATGTAAAAGTAATAGCATATGATAATTCTAACACACAAGCCTCTGCTAATACAAGTGTAATTGTATACAATGGTTCTATAAACATTACTATAACTTCGCCACAAAATGGTGCAAACATTTATGGTACCGCAGCTACTATTGCAGCAGATGTTAACAAAGGTTATGAAAAAACAATTACAAAAGTAGAGTTTTATTTAAACACGACAAAAATTGGTGAAGATACTGTTCCACCATACAGTACTACATTAAATACTACTCAATATCCTGATGGTTCTTACACAATAAAAGTCACAGCGTATGATGTAAGAGGAAGAACTGGCACTGAGCAGATTTCTGTTAACATAAAAAATACAGATGATCCACCTTCTGTATCAATTATTTCACCACAAAACAACTCAACTGTAGGTGGTCAAGTAACAATACAAGTTTCTGCTACAGATGACAGAGGTATACAAAAAGTAGAGTTTTATATTGATAATGAAAGAAAATCCACAGATTTAGGTTCACCGTATAGTTGGGTATGGGATACAACTTCTTATTCAGAAGGACAACATACAATAAAGGTTATTGCATACGATACTGCCAACAATGCTGCTTATGATGAGATAGTAGTAAATGTTTCTAAAGATATACAGACAGATAATCCGCCATCAGTACAAATAACATCACCACAAAATGGCGCTACTATAAGCGGCCAAGTTACAATACAAATTACTGCTTCAGATGATAACGGTGTATCAAAAGTTGAACTTTATATTGATACTACAAAACTTGCAGAACTTACTTCATCTCCATATACTTACTCTTTAAATACAAATTCCTATTCTAACGGTACACACATTATTAAAGCTATTGCATATGATACAATTAATCAACAATCAGTTCATCAAGTTAGTGTTGTGATATCAAATTCAGATGAACCGCCGCCACCACAACAACAAGATTCACCACCTCAAGTTTCAATTATTGCTCCAAGTAACAACAGTGTTGTTTCTGGTACATTTGATTTAATTGTATCAGCTTCTGATGATAAAGGTATATCAAAGCTTGAGGTTTATTTAAACAATAGTATTGTTAATACTATTTTAAATCCTCCTGGACAGAGTAGTATTAGTATTGATGTTTCATACTATAACAATGATTTTTATGTGTTAAAAATTATCGCGTATGATACTATTAATCAAACATCAGAGGCTTCTATTACCATTCAAGTTTATAACCAATCTAACGATAACAATAATAATGGGAGTAATAACATAAATATAACTTTAAATTTTTCTCCTTCATTTGGTTTAATTGGTGAAGTTTTTGAGAAAGCAGAAGGTATCATTGGATTAAAAGGATTGGTTAGATTAGATATTTCTGGAAGTTCTGATGTAACCATAAATAAAGTTGAAGTTTATCTTGATAATACTTTACTTGATTCATTTCAGTTAAATGATAAAACATTCAATGTTGCATATGCTTTTGATACTACAATATACAAAGAAGGGGTAAATGAACTTGTAGTATCAGTTTATGATATGTATGGTAATCAAGTTTCAAAACATTATACCATTGAGATTGATAATTTTAAAGATATATATCTTTGTACACCAAATAATGATGGTAACAACGATTTTATAATTTTTAATGTCAACTCATCAGTTGAGATTTATAATCTTAAAGGTAAACTTTTAGTTGTTTTAGATAGCTCTCCAAAAATATGGGATGGTAGTGTTAATGGCAAAAAAGTAAAACAGGGAATATATATTTATAAAGTAAAACATGAGGGGACAACAATTGCTACAGGTATTATAACGGTTGATTACTAAATTTTATTTAGTTCTTTTTATATTTGCTTATCTTATATTATTTTTCTGTTCTTTTTATTAACTTTCCAACATAGGAGGGTAGTAAAAATGAATAAAAAAATACTCTCTTCTTATTACCTTCTTCTATTCTTAATATCTTTTTTTATTTATAGTTGTTCTCAAACAAAAGAGAAACCTATCTCTACTCAAACAAAAACATATACGTTGTCTATATACATTTCTCCAATTGAGGGAGGCAGGGTGATTTTAAATCCGCAAGGCGGAGTTTATACTGA
>Ga0197143_1000826_pt1 | contig 29202 bp, 25 predicted proteins | sample GBS70_MetaG_FD_148603 | JGI IMG/M metagenome (GOLD analysis project Ga0197143, IMG submission 148603) | Sediment microbial communities from Great Boiling Springs, Gerlach, Nevada, United States - GBS 70_MetaG | ecosystem: Environmental > Aquatic > Thermal springs > Hot (42-90C) > Sediment... | reverse complement strand
GGAAAAAATTGTCAAAGATTTAGTTGATTGCAACATCACTATAGTGAGTGGGCTGGCACGCGGTATAGATACTCAAGCACACCGTACAGCTATATCCTGTAAAGGAAGGACGATAGCTATCTTAGGGAATGGGATAAACGTGTACTATCCGCCTGAGAATCGCAAGTTGCAGGATACTATTCCTTTGTACGGTGCAGTGATGACAGAGTTTCCGATGTCCACGCCGCCAAACAAAAGCAATTTTCCCCAGAGGAACAGGCTGATAGCAGGTTTAGCATTGGGTGTCCTTGTTGTAGAGGCGGATATGAAGAGTGGTGCGCTGATAACAGCGAGGTACAGTATTGAGCAGGGCAAGGATGTATTTGCTATACCTGGCAGTATTTTATCTGCTCTTTCTCGCGGACCACATATGTTAATAAAACAAGGGGCGAAGCTTGTTGAGACAGCAGAAGACATTATAGAGGAGATATCGCCGTTACGCGACTTTGTCAAGCAGTCGCTTAAAAGGAAAAAGATGCAAGTCGCCAATGTAACGGCACCTCTATCAGAAGATGAGCGCAAGATATATGAGATTTTCCCAGAGACAGCAGTAAATTTAGAATTTTTGATTGAGGCATCTAAAGTTGAGATTTCGAAGTTGATGGAGATACTGCTATCACTTGAGATGAAAGGACTTATAAAGGCTTTACCGGGTAAAATGTACCAACGCACGACCACAACAGCAGCTGCATAGTTAAAAAGAAAAGAGGTGCAGAGTGTAGGATGAAGTTAATAGTCGTAGAATCGCCAGCAAAAGAGCGCACAATAGCTAAGTTTCTTGGGCGAGATTACATAGTAAAATCCTCTTATGGGCACGTTTGCGACTTACCGGAGGATGAGCTGGGTGTGGATATAGAGAATGGTTTTATTCCGAAATATAAAATTTTGTCGCGTGCTCAAAAAATACTATCTGTCTTGAAGAAAATTGCTGAGAAGGCGGAGAGAGTTATTATGGCGACAGACTTTGACCGCGAAGGTGAGTCTATTTCTTGGCATATAGTTAACCTTTTAGGTTTGGATATGGATAAAGTTGATCGTATAACCTTCCACGAGATTACGAAAGAAGCAATTCTTAATGCGTTGAAATCGCCACGAAAGATTAACTTTTATCTTGTTCACGCGCAGCAGGCACGACGTATATTGGACCGTTTAGTTGGGTACAAGTTATCTCCTTTATTGTGGAAAAAAATTGTTTTACCTAAGGGCAATGTGTTATCTGCGGGGCGCGTGCAGTCCGCAGCGTTGAAGCTGTTAGTTATGCGTGAGAACGAGATTGAAAACTTTACGCCACAAGAGTATTGGACAATACATGGTGACTTTTATGCTATAAAAGGGAAAGAGAAGATAAAATTTACTGCTACACTTGTAAGTTACGATGGCAAAAGAGTAAATAAACTTGATATACGTGACAAGGGCGCAGCCGACAACATAATTTCGTTCTTACTGCAAAAGTCTTACAAAATTTTGGAGATAAAAGACGAGGATAAAAAGAGGAGTCCTTTGCCACCGTTTGCCACCTCTACTATGCAGCAGGAGGCTTCGCGGCAGATAGGTTTTTCATCTTCTAAGACTATGGAGATAGCGCAACAGTTATACGAAGGTGTAGATATAGGTACACGTGAACGGATAGGATTAATTACGTATCATCGTACAGACTCCTTGCACGTAGCGCAGGCTGCGCAAGTATCAGCCCTCAGATTTATTTCCGAGAACTATGGCAAAGAGTATCTGCCATTAAAGCCAAGAATTTACCAGACAAAAATTAAGAATGCGCAAGAAGCACACGAGTCTATCCGGCCAACTGTTGTAGCTTACACTCCTGAGACGATAAAAAAGTATTTATCTCAGGAGCAATACAAACTTTATAAACTCATTTGGGAGCGATTTCTTGCGAGCCAAATGGCAGATGCAATTTTTGCTGAGAAAAAGATAGTTGTTAGTAGTGAAGATGCGACTGTGTTATTTGAGACATCAGCCCTTACGTTAAAGTTTGACGGCTTCCTTAAGGTTTATCCTTACATAGAAGGAAAGGTTAACAGAGAAGAATTTGCGAAGTTATCTCTATTGTTGGAAGGGGAGGCACTACATGTTGAAAATATTTATGGGAAGCAACATTTTACAGAGCCACCGCCAAGATATACCGAGGCTACTTTGATAAAAACATTGGAAAGTAATGGTATTGGCAGGCCCTCCACGTATGCTACTATCATTTCTACTTTACTGTCGCGCAAGTATTGTTACCTTAAAAACAAGTGTTTTGTAGTCACAGATTTAGGTAAACGAGTAATAGAATTCCTTGAGAAGTATTTCAGCAACATTATAGACATAAAGTTTACTTCTGAGATGGAGGAGCAGCTGGATCAAATAGCGAAGAACAATCTTAATTGGCAGGATATGCTGAAAAGGTTTTACGATGAGTTATCTAAAAGTCTATCAGTTGCGGGGAGTGATAAGGGATTCCAGGTGAATTATGCAGCAGAAGTTACAAATAAAAAATGTCCGTTATGCAATACACCTGTAGTTGTGCGTAGCGGCCCATATGGCAAATTTTTAAGTTGTGGTGCATTCCCGAAGTGTAAGTACAAGGAAAGTTATAAAAATGGTAAGAAGTGATTTAAGAGCTAGGGTAGAGGGCATTTTGTCAGTACACGCGAGACTATTGAGGGAATTTGCCGTGTACTTGCGCGGGGAACGTAACTTTTCTGAATTGACCATTAAGGCTTATACTGAAGATATTGGGCAGTTTTTTGAGTATATAGAAAAATTTAATAGAAAGATTGACAAGGTGGACAGATTACTTTTACGCGTATACATAGCGAGCCTTAGTGAAAAAAAATATTCTCGTTCAACAATTATACGCAAAATTTCCTCTTTGCGCTCTTTTTATAAGTTTCTGCTAAAGAGCAACAAAATAAAAAATAATCCATGCTTTTCGATACCGTTACCGAAGAAAGAAAAACTATTGCCGCAGTTCCTGGACGAAAGCGAGATTACTAAAATTTTAGATTTACCGGTAGAGGACAATTTTAATAATATAAGAGACAAGGCAATTTTGGAGACTTTATATTCTTGTGGGCTACGTATAAGTGAGCTTGTTAATCTTAACTACAACGATGTAGATTTTTTTTCCGAGATGGTTCGTGTTTACGGGAAAGGCTCCAAAGAGCGCTTAGTTCCTATAGGCGGGAAGGCAATTGCTGCAATAAAAAAATATTTACCTTTTCGTGAGGAGGTTATCAAGAAAAGGCATAGATCTGGTGGGGCTATTGCGTTATTTATAAACAAATATGGGGAGAGGCTTTCTACGCGCTATGTTAGAAAAATTGTTGACAAATATATTCGTTTAGCTTCTATTAAAAAAAAGATTTCGCCACATGTTTTGCGGCACACGTTCGCAACGCATATGCTTAATGCTGGTTGTGACTTGAGAGCTATACAAGAAATGCTGGGTCATGTGAGTCTTTCCACTACGCAAATTTATACGCATGTTTCGTTGAGCAAGATAAAAAAGGAATATGAGCGAGCACACCCACGAGCATAAGTATGAGATATGGTATAATAGGTGGTGGTATAGAAAGGTAGGGAAGTAGAAAGATGAGCAAGCGTAGCAAAAGTAAGCAAAAAAGAAGAAGACTGCAGATACGACTGAAGTGGAAACGTAGACGTGAGCGCAAGAAAATGCTTATGACGCAACAACAGATGTAACTTTTTTTTCGCATATCCTTAAATTTAAGGAGTAGCTAATAATGTTGCGAAAGAAAGGAGAGATGTGAGTAATATTATGGACATAATGACAATTTTGGGTATCATGGTAGGATTGGCATTATGTGGTTATGGGATAATACTATCTGCTGGGGTGCCTGGTTTAGTAGCATTTATAAACATACCAAGTGTATTGATAACCTTTGGTGGCTCATTTGCATCATTGATGGTTAACTACCCGCTGAAGCGTGTCGTCAACTTCGCAAAAGTTTTAAACAAGGCATTAAAAGAGACCCATGAAGACCCTTCAGAAATTATAAATACATTTGTTAACTTATCCAAGAAAGCGCGCACAGATGGTTTATTAGCGCTTGAAGAAGATGTTAAGAATATTAAGAATGATTTTCTTAAGCGTGGAGTGCAGCTCGTGATAGACGGTGTGGATGCAGAGTTTATACGAAACCTTATGGAGACAGAATTGACATTTATTCGTGAGCGGCACAAGGTTGGCCAGGAGATGTTTTTCGCATTAGGCACGTACAATCCTGCCTGGGGAATTATAGGTACGGTTATTGGTCTGATACTTATGTTAAGAAGGTTAGAGGACCCTTCAATGATAGGTATAGGGATGGCTGTTGCATTGTTAACGACACTGTATGGACTAATAGGAGGGTATCTTATATGGAATCCTATTGGTGGCAAATTGCGTCGCAAGTCCGAGGAGGAGATTTTCGTTAAAGAGGTTATAATACGTGGAGTGATGCTGCTACAAGCTGGTGCTGCACCAAGGTTGATAGAATCTAACTTGAAGGCATATCTTGAGCCTAAGATGCGTCAAGTTGGCGCACCAAAGAAATAATTATAACTAATGAATCACAATCATATGCATGCAAAGCGTTCTTCACAGCTGGAAGGGATTGGTAAGCCGGCGCCAGGGTGGTATTGGAATTACACTAGTATGGCGTTGCTGCTGGTGGCTTTTTTTGTAGCAATGATAGCATCTCGTGTGATTGCGAAACGTGAGGAGCAGTTACGCTTGCAGCAGCAATTAAAAGCTATACAAGAGAAGATTATGAAGCAAGCTTCTTGGAGGAAGGAATTAGAGGCTACTGCGGGTATAGAGAAAGCCTCATTTACTGTTACAAGCGATATGATTTCTGTGGAGATTGTTCCAGCGCGAGGCGTTATATTGAGGCTTAAAGAGAGTGTTTTATTTGAGACTGGCAAGGCTGAATTGAGAGAGGAAGCTAAAAATGTTTTAGACGTGTTGTATGAAGAAGTGTTCAAGGAGCTTCCTAATAATATTTTAATTGAAGGGCACACAGATAATGTTCCTATACGCACGGCACAATTCCCGTCAAATTGGGAGTTGTCTACTGCACGTGCAACTTCTGTGGCACGGTACTTGATTGAGCAGAAAGGTTTTCCGCCAAGGCGCCTTGCAGCAATGGGTTGTGGTGAGTATCGCCCCATTGCAGACAATAGCACTGATGAGGGGCGCGCAAAAAATCGTCGTGTTGAATTCATTATACGTCCAATGACGAAAACATGAAAAAAAGAATATGGCGGTGAGAGAGCACGAGATATCAAGTGGTGCTAGCGAGATGGTGGGCAATGCAGCGCCACCGTGGATGTCTAGTATGTCGGATGTCATCACGCAGGTATTGTGTTTTTTTGTCATGTTGTTTAGTTTTTCAATATTTAAGCAGCAGCAGCAACTTGAGCATGTTAAGAAGGACATAGATGAAGTTATTAAAAAGGAGAAGCTGGAGGGTGTTTCAACAACAATTGATCCGGAAAAAGGGCTTATTGTTTCTATGAAGGAAAAGATACTATTTGAGACTGGCAAAGCCGACCTTGACGATACCGCTAAGCACGTATTAGACATGTTGTTACCTGTATTGTTGAAATATCCCAATGATATTATTGTAGAGGGGCATACGGACAATGTGCCAATACATAACGTTCAATTTCCATCAAATTGGGAATTATCAACGGCACGTGCAGTAACTGTTGTACGTTACTTTGTAGAAGTGAAAAATGCCCCTCCTAAGAAATTTTCTGCTTGCGGCTATTCGGAGTATTATCCTGTTGCAGACAATAGCACTGAGGAGGGGCGTGCAAGAAATCGCCGTGTAGACCTCGTAATAGCACCTTTGAGTACTACACAAAGGACTGCAGAAAATAAACTTTTGCTGATCGGGGTTCGCCAGCTGGAGCAAGAAAAAATAATAAAATAGAAAATGTAGGAGGCAACTGCAGAAAAAAAATGAAACTTGAAGAGAAAGTAAAAGAGATAATCTCGCGTTTAGAAAAGTTATATCCTAATCCGAAAATAGCATTGAATTTTAGCACTCCTTTGGAGCTACTAGTGGCAACAATTTTATCAGCGCAGTGCACTGACGCGCGTGTTAACCAAGTAACGCCAAAATTGTTTAAGAAGTACAAAACTGCAAAAGATTATGCTAATGCAAACATAAAGGAGCTTGAGAAGGAAATAAAATCTACGGGATTTTACAAGAGCAAGGCTAAAAACATAATTGCTGCTGCGAAAATTATAGTTGAAAAATTCAATGGCAAGGTTCCCGATACCATGGAAGAACTTTTACTTTTACCTGGTGTTGGTAGAAAGACGGCGAACATAGTTTTAGGCAATGCTTACAGGAAAGTTGTTGGTATAGCGGTGGACACGCATGTTCTACGGTTATCGCAGAGGCTTGGCTTGACAACGAAAGATAATTCTGAGGATGTTGAGAAAGATCTTATAAAGATAGTGCCGAAGGATAAGTGGTTCAGTATTTCCTATTTGCTTATAAACTACGGGAGAGAGGTGTGCAACGCCAGGAAGCCGCTATGTGGAAAGTGTATACTTGCGGACGTTTGTAAATATAATAAAACTAAGAGTTGATTTTTTGGTAACTAAAGTTGTATAATTTGGAAAATAAAAAAACAAAGTGATAAAGGAGGCAGCTGTGAAGAAAAAAAAGTTAGGCGTAGCAGTCTTGTGTATTACTATGTGTTGCTGTGTAGTGTTTTTAGCGTGTCCCAATAGGTACAAAAAGCTTGCAGAACAGACAGTTGCACAGGCAGAGATGCAAGTTGACGAAGCCAGGCGTCTTGCAGGACCTAATTACTTTTCAGAGTCTTTTACGAAAATGGAGGAGTTTTTAGCGGAGGCGCAGAAAGCTTTAGAGTTGAGAAATTATAGCGAGGCAGTAAATTTAGGCAACCAGGCAATTGAGTATGCAAATTCTGTTGTTCGTGAAGTGGAGGAGCTGAAAAAAGCGTCGGAGAGGACAGGGCAGCCACAGGAAATAATTAAAAGACCCACAACTGTTGAACCTGGCCGCCTGAAGTAAGAAAGTTATTTTTTTGGAAGCTAAGTTGGGCCCTTAGCTCAACGGTAGAGCAGCGGACTCATAATCCGTTGGTTGGGGGTTCGAATCCCTCAGGGCCCATGAATCTTACAGGATGGTGTGGAATATAATGGTGGCAAGGAGGATGGGCACTTGGCGCAATTGGCTAGCGCGCTACGTTCACATCGTAGAGGTTACAGGTTCAAGTCCTGTAGTGCCCACCACTGCTGTAGTTTGTAGAGTCTTGAAGAAAATCTATATATGCCGGACAAAAATATAAAGGAAATATTATGTACACTAATAGAACTGCAAAATGTAGACTCTGAGAGACAGGAGCATGTTGAAGAGAGGAACAGGAGAGAGCAGGAGATAAAAGAAATTGAGAACATGGTGATGGCGAGAAAGAAACATGCTGAGGATGGCAAGAATCAAATCACTCAATACAAAATACAATTGAAGAACTTGGAAATAGAATGTAGTGACATAGAGGAGCAGATAAGGAAACATCAGAAGGAGCTGTCATCGGTTAAGAAGAATGAAGAATACAGGGCATTGCTGAGCGAGATAGATAGATGCAAGAAGGAGAAGAGCGAGATAGAGGACAAGATGTTGGAGATAATGGAGAAAATAGAAGCTATTGAGAAAGAGTATAAGGAGGAGATGAAGAAGATAACCGAAGAAGAGAAGATTTGTAATGAAAAAATAAACAATATAAAGAAACTGATACAAAGTGAGGAGGAGAAAATATCGGAGATCACTGCGATACGTGACGAGATAAGTAGGAGATTGAAGGAAAAAGATGAAAATTTTTTTTCTCTGTATGAGGCTATATTGCAGACACGCGATGGTCTTGCTGTTGTAGAGGTTGTGGAAGATAGGTATTGTGGCGGATGTAACGTTATCCTACCTGTAGAGACAATTGAGCGTATCAGGAGAAATGAAGCTATTTACACTTGTGACAATTGTTCTAGAATATTATATGTAAAATCCAGTGTTGAAGGGGAAAGCGAGCCACATACAGCAAAGTAAAACTATACAAAAATTAATAAATAATAACACAGGGGAGTGAGAAAAGATGATAGTAAATTTGTATGTTGATGCAGCTGTCTACAAGAATCCCGGTCCAGGAGGTATTGGGATTGTTATTAGTGATGAGAACAAAAAAACTTTATATGAGATTAAAGAGTATATTGGTGATAATGTGACAAACAACATTGCTGAGTACCGTGGTGTTATACGTGGACTCCAGGAGGCTAAGAAGCGCGGAGCTAAGCAAGTTAACGTGTACATGGATTCGTTACTAGTAATAAACCAGTTGAAGGAAGAGTATGCGGTGAGGGATGAGGCCTTGAGAGAGCAGTTTATAATTGTGAAAAAGTTAGAACGTCTCTTTGAGTCCGTCAATTACCAATATATACCTAGAAAAGAAAATAAACGTGCGAACAAACTTGCATATATTGCGTTGTCGTATGCGAAGTTGTCGCCAACATCTTCTTTGTCGGCGTCTTCTGAGCCACTGCTAGAGAACAGTAGAAAGTAATTGTAAATTTTTTTGGAGTTACGAAATTTGTATAGCAATTTGATTTAGTGGAGAGTAGATGCACTCGGGGATCGCTCCAATTTTGTGGAAAAAAAAATTGGAGAGGAAAGTCCGGACTCTTCCCCCAAAAAAAAGTTTATTTTTTGGGGTAAAAGGGTAGCACAAGAGGCATCTTATGCTCTTTTTCTATCAATTGCATATGCAATTGGTAGAATTCACGAGTTATAAGAGCCAATTGTGCCGTCCTTGCAAAACAGCAGCTGTGTTGCTGTTCCTGCAGGGATAGAGGTGCGAACAGAGACGCCCCGAGTGAAGTTAAGTTTCTCCTTCACTCGGCTTATGTATCCGTAAGGATGCATAAGCTATTCCGCGAGGAATGGGGTTCTGGGAGGCTGCTCTTTCTTTTTTTTAGCGGCTTTCCAGAAAGCTCCCTTGGTGGAGGTTTCAAAAAAAGATTTCTTTTCTCTGCCAAGGGAGGTGAAACGGCTAAACCCTTACCCGGGAGCAAGGCTAAAAGTTTTTTTGGTGAGCCGCTTAGAGAAATGATCCCCGTGCACTTCCCCTATCCTTATAGAAGGGGGAGTGTATACAGAATCCGGCTTATGTGGTCTACTCTCCTGAATTTAATTTTTTATTTTTTCTCCTGAGGCGATGCGGAAGAAATGATAATTACAGAAATAAAGCCAGAAGAAGAAATAACCAAATTTTTAGAGAAGAGGGTAGCGATTATTCGTTGTATTGGTTGTAAAGAAGCTTATTTTCCTTGGGATAAGGTTGAAAGTTTTGTATCATCTTCTTTGCCGGAGCTTGGTATACAAGTAGTTTTGGATCTCTCAGTAGAGTATTTATGTAATCCAGAGTATGCGAAAGTTTATCACGAGAAAAACAAAAGTTGTATAGACATTTGCGATAGAGTATTGATTTTTTCCTGTGGTGTAGGGGTGCAAGTTTTCTCTACAATTGTAGAGAAAATAGTTGTAGCGGGTTGCAATACTTTGTATATTGATGGTTTTCAGGGCTTTATGCCGACAGAGTACAGTTGTGCACAGTGTGGAGATTGTATACTTACGTTGACAGCTGGTATATGCCCGATAACGCAATGCTCAAAGTCGCTATTACATGGTCCGTGTGGCGGGGCAAAAAATTCTAAATGCGAGATAGATAGCGTATTAAAGCAAGGTATAGAGTGTGGCTGGGAGAAAATTTATCAACGTGCAAAAAAACTTAACTTACTTCATAAACTAAAAGAAATTAAAATTGAAAAGTTATGCGATTATCAAAAGTTTTTTACAGAGCCTAAAAGGCTCAATTCGCATTAATTCATGAGGAAGGGTTATGTAGAAGTAAAATGGAACTAACAGAACTTCTCAAGAATGGCAAGTTTGTGATAACTTCCGAGATAGGTCCTCCCAAGGGTTGGCAAGTGCAACACCAACTACGAGACGCTGAAACTTATCTTAAAGGGCTAGTTGATGCAATAAATGTTACGGATAACCAATCTTCTGTTATGCGGCTCAGCCCATTAGCTATGTGCCATTTTCTTAAAGAGCGCGGCATGGAGCCTGTATTCCAAATAACCTGTCGTGACAGAAATCGTATAGCGCTACAATCGGACATTTTAGCTGCAGCCTCTTTTGGTGTAGAAAATTTGCTACTTCTTACAGGAGATCATCCCCTATTAGGGGATCACAAGGATGCAAAACCCGTGTTTGATTTAGATTCCGTGTCGTTGATTTACGCTGTTAAAAAGTTAGAGAGTGGTGAAGATTTAGCAGGTAACAAGCTGGAAGGCGAGCCGCCAAAGTTCTGTATAGGAGCTGTGGTTTCACCCTGCGCAGATAATATTGATTCCCAGCTATTTAAGATGGAAAAAAAGATAAAGGCGGGTGCTGAGTTCTTCCAAACACAATTAATATTTGAAGTTGAGAAGTTTGCAGCATTTATGGATAAGGTGAGAGAAAATTTTGGTACTGACATATATATTCTTGCAGGAATAACAATACTCAAATCAGTTGGCATGGCGAAATATATGAATGAGAACGTAGCTGGCGTGTTTGTCCCAGACAACATTATAGAGGAGCTTAAAAAAGATAAAGAGAGGACGAAGTCAGGCCAGACAGGTGTTGAGATTGCCGCTAGGATTATAAAAGAGCTCAAGCCGTTGTGCCATGGTATCCACATTATGCCTTTAGGTTGGGATAGTAAGCTGCCCGAAGTGTTAAAGTTGGCATCCTTGGTGTAGAATTGATTAGAAAAAAAATACATGGAAAGGAAGTAAAAAAATGAAAGAAGCTGCTCATACGCTACTTGTTGCAGATGATGACGACAGTGTTTGTGATTTGATAAAATTAGTTTTCGCCAATGAGGGTTTCAAGGTTTATATAGCGAAAGATGGTGCTTCTGCACTGGACAAAATTGAAAAGTACAAGCCCGAAGTTGTAATATTGGATGTGATGATGCCCAATCTTGATGGATATACTATTTCGTACTTGTCAAAGAAAATGAAAGATTACAATCCGCGTGTTGTGATTTTGACTGTGCGCAATACAGAATTTGATGCTGCCATAGCGGAACGCATGCACGCAGATGCTTTCTTCACGAAGCCTGTTAACATTGATAGGCTTGTAAAGAAAGTAAAAGCATTGATAAGTGGTGAAGGTTAGAGAGAAAAGGGCATAGGGGGGTGTTTTAAAAGACCTAATGGGAAGGTGCAAAAAACTGACAAATAAGCTAACAGTGTGCTTTTTTCTGTTATTTTTGCTTTTTTCTGCAGTTGTTGACGTTTACGCTTCTAATAAGAGAGTGTGGTCTGTCGGGATAATGATAAGCGAGCCTTCCGGGGTGAGTATAAAATATTGGTTGACGGAGGAGGTTGGTTTTGCTTCTGGGATGGCTTGGGAAATCGGTGAGAAGAGTTGGTTTTATGTACATTTGGACTACCTTAAGCACAATTATAAAGTTCTTGAGCCGAAAGAATTTTCCGGGAAATTTCCATTGTATTATGGTATAGGATTGTGTATGAGGAGTAGAGATAATAATGTAGGCGTAAGGATACCGGTAGGTGTAGAGTATATATTTAAGGAAATTCCTTTTTCATTATTTGGCGAAGTAATTTGCGTATTTATAGTCTCACCAAAAACTTCTTTATATCCTGCTGCAGCCTTAGGTGCACGGTTTATATTTTAACAAGATTTTATATTTTATGGAGATAACACGAGTTAAGACAAAAAAAGATTTATACGATTTTATACTTCTTCCTTGGAAAATTTATAAGAATTATCCCAACTGGGTTCCGCCACTTATAAATGAAGTAAAAGAAACGTTAGACACACAGAAGTATCCTTTTTGGGAGCATGCGAGACGTGAATTATTCCTGGCGAGAGATGCGAAGGGCGAAGTGATAGGCCGTATTGCAGGTATTATAGACGAAAATCACAACAAATACCACAACGAGAAGATGGGCTTTTTTGGCTTCTTTGAATGTGTCAATGATCATTCGGTAGCAGAGAAACTTTTAGATGCGGCACGTGACTACGTGAAGAGTCATGGGATGACACACTTTCGCGGCCCAGTTAATCCTAGTATGAATGACGAATGTGCTCTATTGGTGGAGGGTTTTGACATGCCACCAACTGTTATGATGCCATATAACCCACCATATTATATAGAGCTCTTTGAGAAGTACGGGTTAAAGAAAATTAAAGATCTTTATGCTTTCGTGAAAGACAAAGCCGGTATACCGGAGGTAGTGCTTAGACTTATTGAAAGATACGAGCGTAGAGAGAATGTTGTAATACGGCAGATTGATATGAGGAATCTCAAAAGAGAGGCAACTTATCTCAGAGAAGTGTATAACGACGCATGGGCGGATAACTGGGGCTTTGTACCCATGACTGAGAAAGAAATGGACTATACAATAAAGAAACTTAAACCTATAGCAGAGCCCCAATTAGTACTTTTTGCTGAAGTAAAAGGTAAGGTTGCAGGCGCAATAGCATCAATTCCCGATATAAATGTAATTCTTAAACATCTAAACGGCAGATTAGGAATCATTGGTGTATTGAAGTTTTTGTATTATCGCAAGAAGATCAAGAAGATACGTTCAATAATAGGAGGTGTGAAAAAAGAATTTCGTGGTAGTGGTCTTTTTGCTGCGTTGTACTATCATACTGAGATAAATGGCTTAAAGCTGGGCTATAAGTGTGCCGAGCTGGGATGGAACTTGGAAGACAATCGCCAAATAAACGAATTTGAAGCCGCCGTTGGAGCAAGGCTATACAAAAGATATCGCATATTTGAGATGCCAGTATAGGTTAAATTTTTTCTTTCGCGATGGAACAATTGTTATCAAAAATAGGCAAAGTAAAAATAGGTATTATTGGTGGGACAGGGCTATATTCTATTGAAGGGATAACGAACGTCAATGAAGTGGAGCTGATGACACCTTTTGGTGCACCATCGGACAAGATAATTGTTGGTGAGCTTGAAGGAGTAAGGTGTGCTTTTTTACCGCGTCACGGCAGAGGACATACAATTTTGCCTACTGAGATTAATTCCTTAGCGAACATCTATGCATTGAAGATGTTAGGTGTTGAGCAAATAATATCAATTTCGGCTTGCGGCTCGTTAAAGGAAGAGATACGCCCTCGTGACATTGTCCTACCAGACCAATTTTTTGATAGAACGAAGTTCAGAAGGCAGTCTTTCTTTACAGATGGTATAGGCATAGCAGTACATGTAAGTTTTGCGCAACCTGTCTGTATGGATATGGTAAAAATAATATACCAAGCTCTAAAATCTATAGACCTTAGAGTACATTTAGGCGGTACTTATGTATGTATAGAGGGGCCACAGTTTTCTACAAAAGTTGAGTCACAAGTTAACCGTATATTAGGGTTTTCAGTTGTAGGCATGACTGCATTACCTGAGGCACGCCTTGCACGTGAGGCTGAGATGTGCTATGCTACAGTTGCTGCAGTTACGGATTATGACGTATGGAAGGAGGGAGAAGAAGTTACTGTAGAGATGGTGGTAGAAAATTTAAATGCTAACATAGAGAACATGAAGAAGTTGATAAGAGGGGTTTTGCCTAAATTAGCATCTCGTGAGAGGAATTGCGAGTGCAAAGATGCGCTAAAGTATGCAATTTTTAGCAAAGATTGGAAAAAAAACAAGAGGGCAATAAAGAAGCTTAGTGCCATCCTGGGAAGATATTTATGAATGAAAAGAGGAATAGTTGTAGTTGGCTCTATAGCCTTAGATTCTATAGAGACGCCTTATGGCAAGGTGGAAGAAGTTTTAGGAGGCTCTGCGGTTCACTTCTCAGTAGCTGCAAGCTTTTTTGCACCTGTGGGTGTAGTAGGTGTAGTAGGCGATGACTTCCCACCTAAATATTTAAAACTTCTCTCAAGGAAGCGAAAAGCAATAGACCTTTCAGGAGTTAAAGTATCTAATGGGAGAACATTCCGTTGGCGCGGATATTATAAAAATGATATGAATACCGCTTATACTATAGAAACACAGTTAAATGTGTTTGAAAATTTTGTTCCAGAAATACCAAGGGAGTACCACAGCAGTAGCTGCGTCTTTTTAGCAAATATAGATCCGGAACTGCAGTATAAGGTGTTATTAGAAATGCGTGATAATAGTAACATGTGGCTAAGCGCGTGCGACACTAGGGACTTTTGGATTGAGCGTGAGCCAGAGAAGGTGAAACGTGTTTTTAGTTGTGTAAATATTGTAATGATAAATGAGGAGGAGATACGTCGGATAACGGGGGAAATGAATTTACCGAGGGCGGCAAGGAGAATTCATGCGTTGAGTTCAAAGGTTAAAGCAGTAGTGGTGAAAAGAGGGGAATACGGTGTAGCGGTTTTTGGAAGAGATTTCGTATTTTGCTTGCCGGGCTATTTGTTAGAGAAAGTGAAGGACCCGACGGGCGCCGGTGATACTTTTGCAGGTGGTTTCCTTGGCAGCTTGGTGCGGTTCGGTAAAAAAGTAGATGAGAAAAATTTGCGTCGTGCTGCGGTGTATGGCTGCGTTTTGGCATCGTTCAATGTGGAAGATTTTGGCTTACGGCGGCTGTTAAGATTATCTAAGGATGAGATTGAAGAAAGATATAATGAATTCAAAGCTATGACAAGCTTTTGTTAGAGAAATTTCACTTTCTATGATACTATCTGTGCATCAGCCGCAATATCTTCCCTGGTTGGGGTATTTCCATAAGATAGCAACAAGTGACGTTTTTGTCTACTTGGACGACGTGCAGTACAAAAAGCGCGAGTTCCAAAACAGAAATAAGATACGCACAGACACTCCGAATGCTTATATGTGGTTGACAGTGCCTGTTAAGGTAAGAGAGAGGTTTGCGCAGAAAATTTGCGATGTAGAGATAAATAACGATTATCCTTGGAGGCGTAAACATTGGAAAAGCATAGAGTTGCATTATCATAAGGCGAAATATTTTTCCCGATATGCTGGCTTCTTTGAAGCTTTATACAGGAAGGTGTGGCTGAAGCTCATAGATATAAATTTGGAGATAGTGGATTTTTTTATTAAAGTTTTTAATATAAAAACTAAGATTTTCTTCTCTTCAGAGCTTTCTCCGGAAGGTGAAGCTACGGATAGAATCATAAGCTTATGTAAAATTTTGTCTGCAGACGTGTATCTTTCTGGTATTGGCGGGAAGCAATACCTTGAAGAGGAAAAGTTTGCAAAAAATAATATAAAGCTTGTTTACCAGGAGTTTAAGCATCCTGTATACAAGCAAGTTTATGAACCCTTTATACCTAACATGTCTGCAATAGATTTTTTATTTAACTGTGGCGCTGAAGAATTCAGTAAGGTGTTGTGGGAGCGATGAATGTTTTAGTAATAGGTGCGCATCCGGATGATTTAGAGTTTGGCTGTGGCGGGACGTTAATAAAATTGCGCAACAGAGGATATAAGATTTCGTTACTTGTTATGACCTATGGTGAAGAAGGGAGTGGCGGTAAAGAAGTTAGGAAGCGTGAGCAAGAGAAAAATGCATATCTTCTCAAAGCAAAACTATACTGGGGCAATAAGCCAGATACAAATGTAGTGCTTAATAAGGAACTTATAATGTTAATTGAGGAGATGATAAAGAGGCTCTCGCCGGAGGTTATATTTACGCATTTTTACAACGATACCCATCAGGATCATCGTAACGTTTCAGTTGCTACTATTACTGCAACGAGGTACATACGGAATGTGTTATTTTACGAAGTGCCAACATCAATAGAGTTCTCTCCAACGGTTTTTGTAAACATGGAGGAGGAGGTATTAAAAGAAAAACTGAGATTACTTAAGGGGCACAAGTCGCAAGTTTACGCTACGCGTGTCCACGGATTGAGCATATTAGAGTCGGCAAAGGCTACAGCACTCTACCGTGGCTATCAGAATAGGGTCAAGTATGCAGAAGGTTTTGTACCTTTACGGTTAAGTTTACTTGAGAAAGTGTTTTGATGATGAAGTATGAAAAATACACTCCATAGGATACTTTACTTTTCATTTTTTTTATTTTCTGTCGTGCTACTTTTTCCGTTTGCAAGTAGGCAGTTTTACCTACTAGAGGTGTGTAGTTTTTGGCATTTACGCATTCTCTACGTTTTCCTTTTATCTTTTTTCATATCATACGTGCTAGTTCCTATATGTATCTGGTTAGGGTATAGATTGAAAATTTTGGATTATCCCGGGACAGATAAAATACACATGGCGCCTACACCGCGTACAGGAGGGTTGGCTGTTTTTGTTACTTTTTTGATAGTAGTGTTGAGAAATTTTAAATTTTCTACCGAGTTGGTAGGTATACTTGTTGCAGGTAGTATGATGTTCATTTTAGGTTTTCTTGATGATGTCTTTTCTTTACCTGCTGCTAGTAGGCTGGTGATACAAATCATCTGTGGAGTGGTACTCTGTGTGTTCGGCGTAAGATTGAGTTTTATTCCTCATATATATGGAGAGAAAATTATAGAGTCTATCCTTACTGTTTTATGGTGCGTTTTGATATCCAATGCGTATAATTTTCTTGACGGCATGGACGGGTTAGTTTGCGGGACGGCTGTCATAAATTGCATATTTTTTAGTATAATCATGTGGCAATTAAGACAGGAGTTTACAGCATACATTGCAGGCAGCTTAGGAGGCGCCTGTTTGGGCTTTTTGTGTTACAATTTTCCGCCGGCAAAAGTTTTCCTTGGCGACAGCGGTAGCACGTTCATAGGCTTTTTATTGGCGAGTGTTGCAGTTAGTGGTTCTTGGGCGGAGAATGACCCTTTAGTTGCGTTATCTGTGCCACTTATAATTTTAGGCATAAGTGTATTTGATATAATTTATACTTCCATAGCGAGACTTTACACTAAGAGAGTGCGCAATATTTGGGAGTTATTGCCGTATAGAGGCAAGGACCACATTCATCACAGATTGTCTAATATTGGCTTTTCGGGCAAGCAAGTGTTTTCTTTCACCTGCCTTGTTTCTTTGTTTTTAGGTTTTCTTGCGGCAATTATGCGTGAAAGTCAAAAAGCTCTTGTAGCATTAATGAGTCTTCTTGCTGTAATACTCTTCTTTTTAATAATTATGTTTTTGATGCTTGTTGGTGCAAAAAGAAAGAGCGAAAAAATATGATTGATTTATCTCTCTATGATTATACTTTACCAAAGGAGCTTATTGCGCAAGAACCTTATGAGCGGCGCGATGCAGCACGGCTGCTGCTTTTAGAGCGCTCTACAGGAGCAATAAAGGAGAGTATATTTTCAAATATAGTTGATTATCTAATCCCGGGCGATACCCTTATACTGAATGATACGCGTGTTTTACATGCGAAAGTCTCTGGGTATAAATTTCCTACTGGCGGTAAGGTGACTCTTTTGTTATTGAAGAAAGTAGGAAGTAACAGCTATGAATGTTTATTAAACCCTAAAAAGAAAATTAAAGTAGGCACTGAAGTAGTTTTTAGAAGTGACAAAAAAGAATACAGAGCGCTGGTGGAGGACGTATTTCCTGACAAAGTTCATATCAAGATAAGACTTCTTTGTAGTGATTTCAGTGAGGATGAATTTTTTGCGCAATTTGGCGAAGTTCCGCTTCCGCCATATGTGAAGGGAAAGCTTGGTAATCCGGAGATGTACCAGACCGTATACAGCAGGAAGCCGGGCGGCTTAGCGGCACCCACTGCAGGACTACACTTCACGGAGGAACTTTTGGAAAAAATAAAATCTAAAGGTATAAATATCGGATATCTTACGTTGCATCCCGGACCCGATAGTATTAGAATATTGAAGGCGGAGGATTTTGAGAAAGGGCTACCTGGAGAGTATTATGAAGTGCCGGAGGAGACGTTGCAGCTCGTTATGGAGACCAAGGATAGAGGGAAGCGTGTTATAGCTGTTGGCACGACGGTTGTCCGTGTATTAGAACATCTTGGAAATATATTAGAAAGGAACGAGCGTTTCATTATAAAAGAGCATCTTGCAGGTGTTGTGTCTTTATTTATCTTCCCGCCATACAAGTTTAAAATAGTTGACGCGTTAGTTACTAATTTTCATCTACCTAAGTCAACGCATTTACTTCTAGTTTGCGCCTTTGCAGGTAGGGAAAAAGTCCTTGAAGCATACAACTATGGAATAGAGAAGAGGTTTAGATTTTACAGTTTTGGTGATGCTATGTTTATTGTGTGAGATATAAATTTTTTGGTAAACTATTCTTTGTTTTTCAGAAATGGAGGGGAGAAAATTTCTATTATGGAGAAGCTTGTAGAGAAAGCTGTAGGTAGAATATTTGAACTAAGTATAGGTGCTACGCAAGAAGAAGGTGGCACACGCGGTAGAGTTGTCAAAGTTGGGGGGCAGAATGTTTTACCTTTCTTGAGATTTGAAGGTGATATGCCGAATCAGCCAGCTATAGCTATGGAAGTTTGGGATACACCTCCGGAGGAGGAGTGGCCGTGGTTTTGTCAGACGTTCAAAGATATAGTTTCGGACGCGATATCTTGGGTAAAGTTTTGTGAATCACAAGAGCCTGATTTGATATGCTTGAGATTGGTTTCTACGCATCCTGACAAGAAGAACACTTCTGCAGGGGATGCGGCAAAGCTGGTCAAAGAGGTGCTGTCTGCGACATCTTTGCCATTGATAGTCATTGGTAGTGGACATATAGAGAAGGACTGTGAAGTTTTGCCGGAGGTGTGTGAAGTGTGCAAGGGAGAAAAAATATTAATTGGTATGGCGACAAAGGACAATTACAGGACGATAGTTGCAGCAGCTATTTCTGGAGGGCACAGCGTTATTGCAGAAACGCCTTTAGACATAAACCTTGCTAAACAGCTTAATATACTTATCTCAGATGCTGGCTTGCCGTTAGAGCGCATAGTAATGCATCATACTACTGGCGGTTTAGGATATGGTTTTGAGTACTGCTATTCTATAATGGAGCGGTGCCGTATCGCAGCTTTACAGCAGGGGGATAAAGTTATGTCTACACCAATAATAAATATGGTTGCTGAGGAGACGTGGAAGGTTAAAGAAGCTAAAAGTTCCGTGGAGGAGAATCCCACTTGGGGTGAGTTAAATTCACGAGGTCCTATGTGGGAGCTTATCACGGCGTCTGCGTATTTACAAGCAGGCAGCGATATATTAGTTGTAGCGCATCCCCATAGTGTGAAGTATTTGAGAAAAATTATTTCTTCTCTTATGGAATAGGTAGAGCTTTTTAGTCGTCTAATGTATAAATATGAAGCGGAAGGTGCAAACTAAAAACATAGGTGTAGTGACACCAGGTGGCGACGCTCCAGGTATGAATGCTTGTATTCGCGCTATTGTGCGAAATGCTATATTTTGTGGCCATAAAGTTTATGGAATAATGTATGGGTATAGAGGATTGATAGAGGATGAATTTATAGAGTTGAGCTTACGCTCGGTTAGCGGGATAATATATCGTGGAGGGACAATTCTTAAGAGCTCGCGCTGCGAAGAGATAAAGACCCCTTCTGGTATGAAGAAAGCTTTAGAAGTGTTAAAAAGAAGAAATATAGACTATTTAATAATCATAGGTGGGGATGGCTCATTGCAAGGTGGCTGCAGGCTACTTAAATATGGTCGTCGTTTCTTTAATGGTTTTAACATAAAAGTGTTATTTATCCCCGCAAGTATAGATAATGATATTTATGGTACTGAGGAGACTATTGGGTTTGACACTGCAATAGATACAGCGCTTTCAGCAATTGATAATATACGTGACACGGCAAGCAGCTTTGACCGGGTATTCATTATAGAAGTTATGGGGAGAGAGCATGGTTTTTTAGCAATAGACGTGGGCTTAGCGGCAGGGGCTGAGTTTGTGTTAATTCCGGAGATATCTTATGATATAGATAAGATATGCATGCAGCTCAAAAATGGCCGTGTAAGTGGCAAGACTTCTGAGATAATAATTTTTGCAGAGGGCTGTGGAGATCCGTATATTTTGGCGAAGGAGATACAGAGTAGGACAGGTTTTGAGACGCGCGTCAGCAGGTTAGGTTATATACAGCGTGGTGGTTCCCCAACAGCACGCTCACGTATATTAGCGACGTTATTTGGTACACATAGCGTAGAGTTAGTAAACAGGGGCCTTGGAGATAGAGCTATCGTTTTGCAAAGTGGCGAAGTGAAAGATATAGATTTATTTAAAGCTGCCCATGGAAAGAAAAAGATAAATAAAAATATTTATAATTTAGTGTTAAGATTAGCAATATAATAGAATTAGGAAAGAAGTATGTGTGCAAGTGCAATGAAGGATAGAATTTTAAAGGTTTTAGCTATCATGTTTTTTATCTTAACATGCCGATTGAAAGTGTTGCCTGTAATATTTTGTGGTGAGCTGGGTGTTAACCTTGACTTTGAGTTTGGAGACTTGAGAGGCTGGACTGTTTGGGGTTACGAGGGTGAAGTAGTAGGTAGTGGTTGGAATGGTATACCTGCGCACGGTGGAAATTATTTCTTTGGTGTAGAGTCGCAGGAAGTTCCTAGTTTTTTGGAGGGCGGTATATATCAGCAGATAGGTGTAAAAGGCGAAGGTGTGTATACGGTTTCTGCGTGGATCCGAGGTATGAGCAGTGACCAACTATTTCCAGTATTGCAGTCGGTTGGTATAGATCCTATAGGTGGTACGGATCCTTATTCAAAGAATGTTGTATGGTTTACTACGACGACATCTGTTGGCAAGTGGTTGGAGATAAAGGTTAGCACTGCGGTTAAGGGTGCTGCAGGTGTGATTACTATATTTTTACGTTTTCAAGTTAGGTATGGTGTAGCGTGTTTTGACGACGTTTCAGTGAGCTATGCAGATAGGTGGGATGATATACCACCTGCAGTGGTGAAAGATCTGAAGGCTGATAAAGGCGAGAGGGAAGGTGAAGTTATTTTATCTTGGAGTGCGCCTGGCGATGACGGTGCTGAAGGTAATTTGACAGGTGAGTACAGGATACAGTATAGCACATTTGATGGTGTGGTTTGGGACAGGGAGAGGGCGCAGGTGGTTATTTCTACAAAGGACGTAGTGCCTGGCAGTTTACAGGTTGTTAGCGTTAGTGGGTTATTATTGCGTGGGACGACGTATTATTTTGCCTTATGGTCGGCAGATGAAGTGTACAACTGGTCTGATAGGTCAAATATTGCACGTGTATATATAGAGGGAGTTCCTATTCCTGGTCCTGGTGTTAACCTTGACTTTGAGTTTGGAGACTTGACAGGCTGGACTGTTTGGGGCACTACCGGTAGTGTAGTAGATAGCGGCTGGAATGGCATAGATGCGCATGGTGGTAAATATTTCTTTGGTATTGATTCTGATAGAGATATTTTAGATGGTGGGATATACCAGCAGATAATTGTGGAAGAAGAAGGGAATTATGTCGTTTCTGCGTGGATTCTTGGTATTAAAAAAGTAGAGTATTCTATGTTAATTTTGTCAGTCGGTATAGATCCAACGGGTGGGACCGACCCTAAATCAAAGGATGTAGTATGGGCTAACTATTTCACTCCGGACTCGGGCAATAATAATATATGGATGGAAATAAGAGTAAGCACTACAGTGAGGAATACAGAAGTGTTTACTGTGTTCTTACGTTTTAAAGTAAGAGATGCAATAGCATGTTTTGATGATGTTTCTTATAAAGTTGAACCATTAGATGAGATTCCACCGGGAAAAGTTACAGATTTATCTGCGCAGCCAGGATCTAACCCTGCAGAAGTTGTCCTCTTGTGGACGGCCCCTGGTGACGATGGCACAATAGGCACTGCAGCAAAGTACGATATTCGTTATCTTACGGAGCCTATAGATGATAGTAATTGGGGCCTTGCAAGAAGATTAACTTCTTTACCTGTGCCATCTACTGGAGGGACAATACAAAGGTGGACAGTAGCTTCTACAGAGGGTCTTTTACCTGGGGTGTCTTACTATTTTGCTTTGAAAGCAGCCGATGAGGCAAATAATTGGTCAGAAGTTTCTAATTCTACGTCTACATATGCTTGTCCACAAGCTCCTTCTGGCGATGACATACCACCTGCGAGAGTTACAGATTTATCAGCCCTGCCAACGAAATATTTAGGTGAAGTATTATTGGTATGGACAGCGCCAGGCGATGACGGTACAAGAGGTAACTTGACAGGACAATATAAAATACAATACAGCACTACTTCAGAGATTCAGTGGAATAAAGTTAATGCGCAGATAACAATCTCTACAAGCAATGTTATTCCTGGGATGCTTCAAGCTGCAACTGTTAAAGGTTTAACTATTGGTGTTTCTTATTATTTTGTGGTATGGTCTTGCGATGAAGTTTTCAACTGGTCGGAACTATCTAATATTGCAGGTATTGACACTACTCCGCCAGTGAGCGACCTCACACCACCTGCGCAAGTTACCGACTTAGTGGCACTCCCTGGTAGGGTCAAAGGTGAGGTGAAACTTTTGTGGACGGCGCCAGGCGATGATGGCACAAGGGGCAGTCTGACAGGTCAGTATAAAATACAATATAGCACATATAGCGATATCTCCTGGAGAAAAGAGGAGGCGCAAATAACAATTTCTACAAATAACGTAGCTCCTGGTACATTACAGCTGGTGTATATAAGTAATTTACCCACAGGGGTAAGCTATTACTTTGTGTTATGGACATGTGATGACGTCCCCTTGTGGTCGTCACGTTCAAATATTACCTTCATCTTCCTTGAAAAAGATACAACCACTGTGCTTCTTGCCCCTACATTATTATCACCTGTTGACGGCGCCGTGCTCACCACAGTCAGGCCTACATTCCGCTGGAGCCAGGTAAGCGCTCCTTTTAGAGTAATATATTCTTTACAGGTGGATGACGATTACAATTTTGTAACGCCTGAAGTGAACGTTACAAGCTTGACAGCAACTTCATATACGCCTATAGTTTCACTAAGATGTAATACTACGTATTATTGGCGTGTGGAAGCTGTTAGTGAAGATGGCGAGTACCGTAGCGGGTGGTCGGAAGTTTGGAAGTTCTACATTTATGAAGAAACGATAACACCAGTAATAACTCCCGCTAAAACAGAATTGTATCCGCCAATGCCTAATATTGTGAAGAAGAGCGATGACGACGACGCACGTGTACGGTTAAAATACGCTGTAAGTGAGAGAGGAAAGGTTGAGATTAAAATATATAACATCGTTGGGGAGCTTGTTATTTCTCTTATAGACGAAGAGACAAAAGATATAGGTGTATATGACGATACAGTATGGGATCTTACTAATGTAGAGGGTGATATTGTATCCAGTGGGATATATATTGTATACTTTAAAGTAGGTAACAAGGTTGACACTCAGAAGGTAGTAGTGGTAAGATGATGGCGGGGTAGCTCAGCCAGGTTAGAGCGGAGGCTTCATAAGCCTTAGGTCAAGGGTTCAAATCCCTTCCCCGCTAAAATAGTGTATTGAGGGGAGGTATAATTTTTTAGAAAGGAGGTGCAAGGTTAAATAATAAGTGAAAGAGTTTAGAGACGTAGTTCTTCTCATCAAAGGCGATAAAGGATTAAGAAAAATTAAGGAAGAGAAGGGAGGGGATTTAATGAAAAGATATGAGAAAGGGAATTTCTAATGATGTTATTGCTTTTGTAATATGTCTTTGTTTGCACATTATTGCAGTAGATGTTCTGCATGGGCAGGCTCTGGGGACAAATTTGGACTTTGAGGACGGTTCAACTGGGTGGACACTGTGGACAGCGAGTTCAGTAGAAATGGGTTTCCCGAATACAGAGGGTCAACCTGGGACAGATGGCATAGTTTGTAGTGTAAAGCCGTGGTTTATGGGTGTTAGAGCCTATAGTGGGAGCTGTTTCTTTGGAGCAGCATGTAATTATCAGACAAAAAATGGTGGTGCGTATCAACAAATTCCCGCAACCCCGGGAGAGACTTATACCGTCTCTGTGTGGATATATACGTATGTACTACCTTATCCACCTGAAGATGCGTGGTCTTTGTTGAGTTATGTTGGCATAGATCCTACAGGAGGTACGGATCCGTTGTCATCCGAGATAGTATGGTCTAATGGAGAAACAAGTCAAGAGGCGTGGAAACGTATAGAAGTTAGTGCAGTAGCGCGAAGCTCAACAATTACTATCTTTTTGAGGCATGTTCAAAAATGGAAATTAGAGTGGAACATAAGCTGTTTTGATAAGGTAGAAATTACCGTTGGTGGTGTAGAACAGGACACTACACCTCCTGCTGCAGTTAATAACTTGCAAGCCACTCCAGGACCTAATGTAGGTGAAGTGACATTAACTTGGACGTCACCAGGTGATGATGGTATGGAAGGTAATTTGACAGGTAGTTATAGGATACAGTATAACACTGAAAACACAGGCTGGAATATGAACAGTGCACAGGTAACAATTCCTGCGAGTAACGTATCTCCAGGGACAGTGCAAAGTAGGACAGTAGGTAATTTAGTTGGTGGTGTGACGTATTATTTTGCACTATGGACCTGCGATGAAGGAAATAGATGTTCCGGGATGTCAAATATTGTGTCTACATACGCGAAGCCCTCCCCTACTGGCGATGGTGGTGTTACGCCACTCCCTGTCCCTAACTTAAGTTCTCCAGCGGATGGCGCTTCTGTAGTTACAACTAAGCCTACATTTTCCTGGCAAGCAGTTCAATCTCCAACGCCTGGCGCAAGTGTAACATACATTCTGCAAGTAGATGACAATATTGACTTTAATTCACTAGTTATAAATATAACCACCTCGGATACATCTTTTACACCTACTACAGATTTGGCTCGTGGTACTACGTATTATTGGCGTGTGAAGGCTGTAGACACTACAGGCAGGCAGAGTGACTGGTCACAGGTCTGGAGATTCTACGTTAAAAGTGATGCAGTGCAGCCGTCACTGTCTGCACCTACTTTGATATCCCCAATAAATGGCTATTTAACGACTACAACTAAGCCTACATTTTCCTGGCAAGCAGTTCAATCTCCAACGCCCGGCGCAAGTGTAACATACATTCTGCAAGTAGATGACAATATTAACTTTAATTCACCAGTTATAAATATAACCACCTCGGATACATCTTTTACACCTACTACAGATTTGGCTCGTGGTACTACGTATTATTGGCGTGTGAAGGCTGCAGACACTACAGGCAGGCAGAGTGACTGGTCGCAAGTCTGGAGATTTTATATTTACAAAATTGATGAAATGCCTCCACTGTTTACAGAGCTACAGTCGCCAATGCCTAATGTGGTAAAGTTGAAAGAAGCTAAACAGGAGAAGAAAGAAGTGAGGATAAGATATACGCTTAGTGAGCCTAGAAAGATAGAGCTAAAAATATATACAGTTAACGGAGAACTTGTTAAGACACTTGTAGACAAAGAATTGCAAGACGAAGGTGAGCATGAGATGAGGTGGGATGTGAAAGATAAGAATGGGAATTATGTCAATAGTGGCGTGTATATGGTATATTTCAAAGCTGGCAAGATGACAAAAGTTGCGAAAATTATTGTTGTGAAATAAAACAACTTTACCCTTCTATTTTTTACTAACTTTGTATAAGATTCTTAGTTAAAAAAACTAGTATGTAGTGGAGTTTTGTGGAATACTTACAATTATAGAACTTCTCTACTTTTTTTGCGGAAGGGAAAAGGAGAGACAAAAAAAGTATGATGAAGAAAACTTGCATGTTACGTTATACTGTCGTTTACATAATATGTTATTGTTTCGTAGCAATAACTTTTCTTTATGGGCAAAATGCAGCAGCAACGTTAAGTTTTTTCCCCTCAACAGTAGCTATTAATGTGAATGACACTTTTGACATAAAAGTTATCTTAGACACGGAAGGGAACAATGTTGTTGGTGCGGATGTTATATTAAACTTTAACGCTGGCAAGTTAGAAGTTGTGAACATTGTTCCTAATTATGGGACGAATTTTAAAACTTTTCTTCCTGTAAAAAATGACGATACAGGGGTGTTCGATGTGGATAGTGTGAAGCAAAAAGCAAACTCTACAGGGCGCGTAGAATTTGGCTGTGTGACATTTGACTGGTCCAGTGAGAGTATAACTGCTGCTGTGAATGGTGTAGTAGATCCGCTTGTTACAATTACTTTTAGAGCAAAACTTCCAGGTAATGACGTGATTGCTTTTGGTTTTGAAGGTTTAGGGGAAACTGCAGACTCCAATGTTGTTTGTATATCTCCGGAAGGTGTGAAAGACATTTTAGGAGATATTACGCAAAATAAAGTTTCTGTAACAATTACAGGTGCTGGTGATATTACACCGCCAGCTAAAGTTACTACATTGTCTGCAGAAAAGGTGGTAGGAGAAAGTGGCGATATTTTAGGGGTAAAATTGTCGTGGTTAGCGCCAGGTGACGACGATATGGAGAATAATTTTTCAGGGAAATATAAAATACAATATCGTGTGGTAGCGGATGGCTATTGGAATGCGAGTAATGCGCAAGTTGTTATTTCAACGAGTAATGTGACTCCTGGGGCACTGCAAGTAAAAGTTGTTACTGGCTTAGTTGGCGGTAGTTCGTATTATTTTGCGTTATGGTCAGAAGATGATGCGTTTAATCTTTCTGAGATTTCTAACATTGCGACGGCGTACATTGAAGCTCCAAGGGACGTGCTTCCGCCGGCTAAGGTAGGAAATTTATCTGTACGTTTAGGTCCTGGCAGGAGAGAAGTTACTTTATTATGGACAGCACCTGGTGATGATGGTTTTGAGGGCAATTTGACAGGGCGATACATAATACAATATAGCACACTCAGTGCTGGCCCTTGGGACAAAGGTAGGGCGCAGGTGGTGATATCTACAGTGAATGTAGTACCGGGAGCACCACAGGCAAAAGTTATAGGTGGTCTATCGGATAGCCAGACCTATTATTTCGTCTTATGGGTTGAGGATGAGGTGTCCAATCTTTCTGAGATGTCTGATGTTGTAATGATATATATTCCGGATACAGTACCGCCTGCGAGAGTAGAAAACTTAACCGTGCAGTTAGGTCGCCGCAGCGGCGAAGTTACTTTACTGTGGACTGCACCTGGCGATGATGGAACAGAAGGCAATTTGACAGGAGAATATAGGATACAACATAGTACAATTATGGGAGGGCCTTGGGATAGGAATAGAGCGCAGGTGCGCATTTCTACAAGCAATGTAGTCCCTGGGGAGATACAGATGACAACTATAAGTGGTTTACTTGGTGGCGGGACGTATTATTTTGCCTTATGGTCTTGCGATGAAGCCCCGTTGTGGTCGGCGATGTCAAACCTTGCTTCTATATTTCTTCCTGTAGTAGTGGTGGATACAACTACTCCGCCACTTCCTGTTTTGTTGTCTCCGCCGAACAATTCTTTAATCACAACAGACAAGCCTACACTGCGCTGGAGCCCCGTAAGTGTTACTTTTGCAGTGACATACTCTTTAGAAGTTGCAGATAACTTAGATTTTACTCCGCCACTTGTTATATCTACATCCGGTTTAACAGCGACATCTTACACGCTGACTGCTGCGCTGAAAGTGAACACTACGTATTACTGGCGTGTAGAGGCGGTCAGCAGCGAAACTAACCGCAGCAGCGGTTGGACACAACCTTGGTCGTTCTATGTTTATAAAGAGCCTGTTACTGCAGCTAAGTTAGAGTCAATACCTAACGTTGTAAAAGTGGCACATAAGGATAAGATAAACTTGAAGATAAAATATGCTATTCCCGAGAAGGAGGAAGTAGAGCTTAAAATATATACAGTTAGTGGGGAGCTTGTGAAGACATTAGTGGGCAACAAGGTAAAAGATGTGGGTGTTTATGAAGAGATATGGGATGGTAAGGACGAGAACGACAGCGTAGTTCCGAGTGGAATATATTTAGTATATCTCAAAACTGGCTCAGTAGTTAAAGTTGAAAAAATAATAGTTGTGAAATAAAAAACTGTATACAAATTGCATTGCCAAGGAATGTATCCTCTTTCGTATCACCTCTTCATAACAATATCGTTTCAGCTGCGTAGGAAAAAAGTTACTACTCACTGAGGTGAAAATTTACTCGCAATTGGTAATAATTTCTGCAATTTTACCTATCTTCTCCTCATATCTTTATAAGAACATTGCTACAGCTGAAAGCTACTCTTATTATTGCTCACCCTTAGGGAAAGGTGAAGAATTGTGTATTTGCGTTGAAGCTGCAGGTAACGAGGAGCAAGAAGTGACGGATAATCTTTGGCCATTGGTTGTTAAAAGTTGTTGGAAATACGGTGGAGTTAATCGCCGCTGGCAACAAAAACTACAGCCTTATAAATTGCAGATTAAAATTGAGAACACACTTGTTTACGAAGGACAAGCAAGCACGCCAGTTGATTTTGTCAAGAATGCCGCTGTTGGCTACTGGGGTCCTGACCAGAATTTGAACTTGCGATGGCTTGTTGTAAGTTTTAGCCAGAGCTCATATCCCTATTTTTGGGCAAAGGGGGATATACGGTATGACCGCGATACGTTGCAATGTGTTCGCCGTTTCAGATACGACTCTTTAGATCCTAATAAGCCTCCATATATTATTATGCCGCGTATATTAAAACCTAACCCGGAGAATAATGGTCTAACTAATTCTTTTGTTTATTTTCAGAAGTATTACTCCTGTTACATTCCTGCAGGGGGCAGCTGCTACGACTGTTCCTTGCAGCCCTTGCCGCATAAAAATTCGTGGTTTATTGGTGTTACTAATGCTAAAATAAAAACTCCTTTTTTTCAGGGTAATTGGGTGGATGCCAAAAGAATTGAATTTGTTGAATTATCGGTCCCTGAAGAGGAGACTAGTCCAAGTGCACCTTACACTGATGATATAAATCTTGCCTGCAAGACCGATAGTAATGGGCAGCTTGTGTATCGTGGAGTTAGGGAAGATTGGTATTTTGTGGAGGATGTTGGCCCTGCGCTTATAATTACTCGTGATGTGGGCTTGGAGCCGGATAACGAGTGTATATATTATGTTGCACGAGAAAATCTCACTTTCCAAAATGCTGATACTTACAGTTATTTAGTAGCAA
>Ga0197143_1000825_pt1 | contig 29254 bp, 30 predicted proteins | sample GBS70_MetaG_FD_148603 | JGI IMG/M metagenome (GOLD analysis project Ga0197143, IMG submission 148603) | Sediment microbial communities from Great Boiling Springs, Gerlach, Nevada, United States - GBS 70_MetaG | ecosystem: Environmental > Aquatic > Thermal springs > Hot (42-90C) > Sediment... | reverse complement strand
TCTTCCCGCCTTTCATACTTGATAAAATAATCCCAATTTATCAACACATCCCCTTCGCCAAAAAAGATAAAAAAATAAAAATGGGGAAACACTTACAACCCGGTCATGATCTATATGTACAGTACATTTTGTAGGTGCTTTCTGAAAAAACCTCTCGGTTTGATTTTAGGGGGGTCGTTTTGAATTTATTTCTGGTTTTTCTTTTTGAATTTTTTCTCCCATTCCCCTATTTCCTTCTCCGCTCCATTTTTACCTTCCCTTATAAAACTTTATCAAAACCTCTGCAATTTCTCTTCTCGTAAATTCTGGTGGTGGAAGTTTTCCTTTTGAAAGAAGTTCCCTCATCTTTGTCCCGCTGATAGAAATTCTAAATCTTTCTCCGTGAGGACAGGTTTTTTCAGTTGCCATTGAAGCACACTTTTTACAGTAAAAGGAGTTTTCAAAAAATAGAGGTTTTATACCGATTTCACTTTCTTTAAATTCTTCAAATATCTTCTGAGCATCATAGGGACCATAAAAATTGCCAACCCCTGCGTGATCTCTTCCGACTATGAAATGGGTGCATCCATAATTTTTTCTAACAATTGCATGAAGGACCGCCTCTCTCGGTCCACCGTATCTCATTGCTGACGGATTGGCACATAGCATAACCCTGTGCACCGGGAAATAGTTTTTAATCAGCACTTCATAACATTTCATTCTTACCCCGGCAGGAATGTCATCAAACTTTGTCATTCCCACTATCGGATGAATAAATAAACCATCACATATTTCCAGTGCGCATTTTTGAATGTATTCATGGGCTCTGTGAATCGGGTTCCTTGTCTGAAAACCCACAACGGTTTTCCACCTCTTCTTTTTGAACTCCTTCCTCGTTTCATCGGGGTAAAGATAATACTTTCTAAAATTTTTTCTTTCCGGTTTTAAAAAGTAGATCTCTCCTCCGAGAAGATATTCCGGGCATTCCTTTATGTATCTCACGGCAGGATGAGATAGATCTGTAGTTCTAAAAACTTTCAAGCACTCCTCTTCCTTCCTTCTCTTAAAAAGGTCAGTGATATACATAATTCCAACCGGTTTTTTATTATAAAAAAGAAGTGCTTTTTCTTTATTTTTGAAAATTGAGGGGTCTTCAACTGGAAGAACTACCGGCATAGTCCACACTGTTCCATCGGTGAGTCTCATGGAATTGATAACAGAAAGATAATTTTTCTCGTCCATGAACCCATCAAGCGGGCTGAATCCTCCACATCCTATCATCTCCGCGTCACAAATAGTCCAGTCGTCAAGTTGAACTTTTGGCACATCTGGTTTTTCCAGAATGTCCGTTATTCTTTCTATTTCACAAAACCGATTTTTAAGAACACCTCCATGAGGTAAAATCAAAGAGATATCTGTTGCACTATTTTCCATTCCACCCTACTATCTTCTTAACCCACAGAATTCTTCGTAATCGATCAATTCTTTGACCGTTGGATTTTCACCGCAAACCGGACAATTCGGATTCCTTCTTATATTTACCTTCCTGATATCCATATTCAAGGCATCAACGATGAGAAGTTTTCCTACAAGAAGGGCTCCCTTTCCAAGAACGAACTTTATCACCTCAAGAGCCTGAACAACACCAAGCAGTCCTCCTACAGGACCTATTATTCCAGCCTCCTGACAGGATGGAACACTCCCCGGAGGCGGTGGTTGTGAAAATATACATCTGTAGCAGGGACCTTTATAGGGAATTATAGTAGTGGCTTGTCCATAAAACCTCATTATTCCTGCATGAGAGAAAGGTTTTTTCGTGAAAATGCAAGCATCGTTAACAAGGTATCGCGTGGGGAAATTGTCGCTTCCATCCACAACAATATCATAATCTTTTATGATTTCCATAATGTTATCTGATGTTAGCCTTGTTTCGTATATTTCAATTTTTACATCAGGATTTATTGCACTGAGTTTTCTCCTGGCAGATAAAACCTTCGGTTTTCCAACATCCTCAGTAAAGTGAACAATTTGCCTCTGAAGGTTATTTAATTCTACCTTATCGCTGTCCACAAGTCCTATCTTTCCTATTCCTGCACTGGCAAGATATAAAGAGACAGGGGAACCGAGCCCCCCGCATCCAACAATTAAAACCTTTGCGTTCAGAAGTTTTTTCTGCCCTTCGCCACCAACTTCTGGAAGTATTATCTGCCTGCTATATCTTTCTATCTGCTCTTCATTCAGTTCCATTTCTTCCTCCTGCTATTGCTGGAATTATTGAAATCACATCGCCATCCTTCAAAGGGGTATCTTCGCCTCCCAAAAACCTGATGTCCTCTTCATTGACAAAGATATTTACAAACCTCCTTAGATTTCCTTTTTCATCGTAGAGCCTATCTTTTATACCAGGATAATCCCTGTCAAGATTTTCAAGCACCTCCTTCACAGTGCTACCTTCACACTCTACCTCGTCTCTGTTTTTTGTAAATCCCTGAAGTGGCAGTGGTATCCTCACTTTTACTTTCATCTTTTCACCTCCTTATTTTATCCTTCAAAATATTGTTGAATACTAAAATATCTTTCTCCCGTGTCAGGAAAAACTGTAACCACCCTTTTCCCTGGACCAAGCTCCTCTGCTATTTTTATTGCTGCGAAGCAGGCGGCACCCGAAGAGATTCCACAAAAGATACCCTCTTCCTTTGCCAGTCTTCTTGCCATATTGTATGCTTCGTCATCTTTTACCGTGATAACCCTGTCGATTATTTTTCTATTGAGAACATCAGGAATAAACCCGGCTCCTATGCCCTGAATTTTATGGGGTCCTGGGGGCTTGCCGGTAAGAACTGCTGATGTGTGCGGTTCTACTGCTACGACGAGGACATCAGGTATCATTTCCTTTAAAACTTCTCCAACTCCGGTAATTGTCCCGCCTGTCCCAACGCCTGCAACAAAAGCATCTATTTTACCATCCATGGCTCTTATTATTTCCTGTGCGGTAGTCTTTCTGTGAATTTCTGGATTTGCGGGATTTCTGAACTGCTGCGGCATAAACGCATTTTTTGTCTTTTTAACAATTTCTTCAGCCTTTTTTACTGCACCCTGCATACCCTCTATAGCGGGCGTGAGAACCACTTCTGCTCCAAATGTTTTAAGAATGTAAATCCTTTCAAGGCTCATTGATTCCGGCATGACAAGTATACATCTGTATCCCTTCACAGCACAAACAAGGGCAAGTCCTATACCTGTATTTCCACTTGTTGGCTCAACTACGACAGAGCCTTCTTTTAGAATCTTTTCTTTTTCAGCAGTCTCAATCATTGAAAGGGCTATTCTGTCCTTAACGCTCCCCCCAGGGCTGAACGCTTCTAATTTTGCAAATACCTCCGCTGAATTTTTTCCTATAACCCTGTTGAGTTTAACTATCGGAGTGTTGAAAAAAACTTCAAGGATATTTTCTGCAACTTTAAGTCCTGCCTTCTTCATCTGGCTATCCTCAAGCCCTCCTCCCATGAAAAAAACTATCTCAACCACATCTCCATCCTTAAGGATTTTTTTATCGTAATCGCTTCTATCAATTATCACCTCATTTACTTCCACAGTGACCACTTCCAGCCTAATGTTCTTGAACCTCAGAAGTTCAAGAACGGATATTTCTTTTTCAAACTCCTCTTCTTTGCCGTTAAGAATTATCTTCATCTCTTACCTCCCGATTTTATCACCACAACTCTGTAATAATTTCCCACCTGCTCTATTTTTTCAATTTTATGCCCTTCATTTTCCAGGCTTTTAGGAACATTTCTTATTGGCTCTCCATCATCAAGAAATAGTTCAAGAATTTCTCCGTCCTTCATCCCTTCAAGTTTTAATTTCGCCTTTACAAAATTTATCGGACAGGGGGTTCCTCTTAAATCGTAAAGGGTTGATGAAATTTTTTTCACTTCTTCCTCCTCTTTTGGGAACCTTGCAGGAAGATTGAAATTGCTATCCATAAGCGAGTATACCTCTTTAACATCGTCGAAGAGGCGAGATACATATTTATATGCTTCTACACCTTCAATCTCTCCTTGAGTCAGTTTTTCATAAAACTCCTTCATGTTTATGAAATCCTTTCTTGCAATTCCTCCGCGAACAAAAGCCTGGACAAATGAAGAAACTATTTCCTCATCAGTTTTCGGGTCCATTCCTTTTAGAACAAGCAGTGCCCTTGCTGAATAGAGTAGTGCGGATTTTATCTCTTCAATAGAGTAGTTTTTCTCCTTTGCAATAGAAAGAGCTTGTTTTGCAGATGCTATGTCTGCCTCTATCATATCAATCACACCTGCTCCGCATTCTCCCTGAGAAAGTCCTTCAAGTGAGAAAACCTCATTCTTTCCGAAGTCAATATAATACCTTATATCTTCTTCAATTGTTGGGACATAGGAGTATTTTTTAATAATTTCTCCTGCAATTCTTCTCCCCTTTTCTGAAAGGAATTCCTCTAAAGATGTATGAGTTATCTCCTCTGAGATTTTCATGACCAATTCCTTGATAACATTAGGAACCGCCCTCGCTGGAATACTTCCAATTTCTTCTGCAAGAATGGTATTTTCTTGAAAAACTCTTCCCCCTATATGAATCCTGTAAAAAGGCATCGTCCTGTTGTAAACCTTTCTTGTTAATCCTGAAAGCGAGAGAATCCCGATAGGATGCTGTCCGCAGGCATTTGGGCAACCATTTATGTTAATTTTTAAATTTTCTACTTTTAGCACATTTTCTTTTATATCCCACAATTCCCTTTCAAGCTCTTCAGCCAGACCCTGAGAGTTACACAGACCAAGGTTGCAGGTCAAAGCTCCCTTACAGCACAAAATGTCTAAACCTGTGTCGGGATATAAAAATCTCTCTCCAAAAATTTCTTTCAATTTTTTATAGACCTCTTTCACCTTTGAAGAAGGTATATTTGAGAGAATGAAATTCTGTCTTTGCGTTGTCCTTATTATGAGATGTGGCACTATTTCTGAAAGGCTGGAAATTAAAATTGCTTCTTTTGAAGTCAGGTCTCCTTTTGGAATTCTGACGGTTATATAATAATACCCTTTCTGCTTCTGCTTTCCCACATTAAATTTCAAAAAATCAAGGTCATCAATTTCCAATTCACCTGAAACATCCTCTAATTCTGGGAGGTTATGGTCAAGATTTAATGGAATAAATTCTTCCTCTCTTACCTTTCTTAACTCTTCCCTGTAGAGCCTTACAAATTTATCCCATCCATTATCCTGTATAAAAAATCTCAGACGATTGTGATGTCTGTTTTTTCGGTCCCCCAATTTATTGTATATGTTCAAAATTGCCTTCAAGGAATATATAGCATCTTCGGGCTGGATGAATTCTTCAAGAACCTTTCCAACAGAAGATTTTGCCCCCATTCCACCGCCGCATAGAATTTTAAATCCCCCATCTATAGCGATAAATCCCACATCGTTTACCCCGGAAAATGCGCAGTCCTTTAAACATCCAGAAAAGGAAATTTTGAATTTCCTCGGAAGATTAACGGATTCGTCAAGATTGAGAATATATTCTGTAGCTGCAATTGCATACTTATAAACTTCTACCTTTTCTTCCACACATATTCCGGATAGAGGGCAGGCAGTAATGTTTCTGACAGTATTTCCGCCACCTCCCCACGGAGAGAGGTTTTGTTCCCGGAGAGACTGGATTACCTTTATTGAGTTTTCGTATGGTAAATTGTGAATCTGGATGTCCTGCCTGGTAGTAATGTGAAGCGCTCCGGTAGCGAATTCGTCGGCAGTTTTTCCTATTGTCCTGAGCCCTTCCGGGGTTATTATCCCTGCAGGGATTCTTACTCTTGCCATGAGAAGTTTTCCACCGCGCTGAGAATAAAAGCCCCACGGAACCCTTATTCCTCTAAAGAACGATGGGTTCATCCTTCCATTTAAAAAATCTTTAAGAGCCTTCTGAAACTTTTCTTCTTCAATAATAACTTTTTTAGGTAACTGAAACATCTAAGTCCAACCTCCTTTCTGGAATCAGGTTAAGTTTTGCTGCAGTCTCAAAGGTTTTTGTATTAGTTGCTATTATTTTAACCATTTCAGGCGGCCTTCCATACCTTTTCAAAAAATTTCTCACTGCCGAAGGACTTGAGAAAATTATTTCGTCAAAAATTTGCAGGTTGAGAGGAGGAAGATATTTGGGAGTGACAAGTTTATACGCTGTGTATTTATATGGAATTCCACAGAGCTTTTTTATAGCATCATAAAGCCCTCTATCTCCAGAAAGAGAGGAGACCACTCCAACTTTCTTTCCTGCTATTCCCAAATGATGTAAGAAGTTTAAAAGTTCCTGAGAACTTCCTGATGAAGGAACAAAATCAGCAAGTATTCCTTTATCTTTCAATTCATCGGAAGCAGATTTAGTAGAACATGCTATTTTCACAGGGTTAAAAATTCTTGAATCATGCCCAATTTTTAAAAGTTTTTCAAAGAAGAAATCAACAGCCCATCTGGAGGTAAAAATCAAAAGCTCAAAATCAGGAATATTTCTCACAAACCTTTTAAATTTCTCTATTTCTTTTGTGGGCTTCACCTCAACCATTGGAATGTGGAAAATTATTTCTTCGCCAAAAAGTTCAGGAGATAGAAGTCCTGTGTAAAGAACTTTTTTCTGCCTCCTGAACCAGTTAAACCGTTCTTCAAGTCTCACAGCCTCTCCAATTATAATTATTGATGGAGAAGTAATTTTTTCCTCTTTTATCTTTTCCCCTATATCCGAAAGAATCCCAACAATCATTTTCTGATTTGGCATGCTCACATTACTTATCACTGCTACCGGGGTGGAAGGACTTTTTCCGTTTTTTATAAGGATTTTGGCGATTGAGGAAATGTTTTTCGTAGCCATATATAAAACAATCGTGTCAGTTCCGGCTATTTTTTCCCATTGTACAAATCCGGATTCCTTAAAAGGGTCTTCATGACCGGGCACAAAAACCACGCTTGAAGATATGTTTCTGCTTGTCAAGGGTAAACCCGCAAAGCATGCTCCTGCTGTAGCAGAGGTTATTCCGGGCACCACTTCAAATTTTATTCCATACTTTGACAATTCCTCCATTTCCTCTGTAATTCTCCCAAATATAAAAGGGTCTCCATTTTTGAGCCTTACAACTTTTTTGCCCTCCTTCAATTTTTTCAAAATCAAGTAGACTATTCTTTCTACCTTTTGTGTAAAAGAAAATTTATCTGTGCATATAAGTTCTGCAGAACTCTTTGCAAAATTAAGAATCCACTTTCCAATAAGAGAATCATAAATTATCACATCTGCTTCTTTAAGAAGCCTCAATCCTTTCAAAGTAATTAAGTCAGGTGAGCCGGGGCCTGCCCCTACAATGTAAATTTTCTTATTCTTCCACATATATTTCAGCCTCTTCTATTTTTCCTTCCCTTATCTTGAATGCTCTTATCTCCTTTACCTCTTTTCCATCTACTCTAATGATTACATAGAAAGCATCAGGATAATTTGCGAGTTCAACATCCCTTTTTGAGGGATAGGCCGGAAGGTTAATATGGGAATGATATATGCCAAGGAGTTCAAGACCTTCCTTTCTCATTTCTTTAAAAATTTTTAACTGCTCTTTTGGGTCCATAAAATAACAGGTCTGTGGATTTTGAGATGTATTTGACATCTCGTATATTTTCTTTACCATTTCTCCAGTTCCTGCTATTATTCCGCAGCACTCATTTGGAGACTCTTTAACAGCATGGCTAATTATCTTTTCAACAAAATCTTTTTTAAAAATTACCTTCATGCGCCGGTAAGGTGACAAAGTGTGAAAGATATCAAACCTGCAAGAATGGGTGTGATGCTCCAGATGTACAATAGCTTTCTGATTTCCCATGTGTTGAAAATTGAGGTGTCCGGGTTTTTAACTTTGTTAATCGCCATTATGGAGCAGAGGTTTAGTTCAACAAGAGGAAAAGGTATTCCAAAAGCAGAAGCAATTAAAAGAATGCTTCCGGTTATAAAAGAGACAAGTGACGAAGAAATCAATCCCAGTTTCGCTACCTTTTTTCCAGCAGTTTCAAGGGTTCCACTGCCAAATATAAATGCGCCCAACCCAAAAAGTGGAGACAAAAATAAAAGCCCTTTATTTATATCAACTAATCCTGCCCCATAAAGCGGCCCCACTGCATTTGCCACATTGTTCGTCCCGATAGCGAAGGAGACGTAAAGGGCACTTAAATAGGAAATAATTTTCAATTTTTTCTCGTTCAGAAAAAGTCTTTCATATATGTGGATGTTATCAGGGGTCGGAGGATAGATTTTTTTATATAAATATGCTGTGAGAAAAAAGGAGAGCAGAGGAAAAATTATCCAGAAAGGAATTATTTTTAAAAGAAGAATTTTTATGTCTACTTTTTTCAGATACAAACCCACCCCTACAACTGCTGAAACTGTTTCTATACTCGTTGACTGTGGAATTTTTAAGATATTTGCAATTAAAAGACAGATTGTGGCTGATGTGATGATGCTTAAAGCAAGAGATGACTCATGAATACCCCCAGGGATTATTTTTTTTCCTATAGTAGTTGATACATTCCTCCCGAGAATGAGGGCCCCTAAAATTACAAATATGCCAAACAACACTGCTGCCTTCCTTTTCTCTATAAATCCCCCTCCATAGAGGGAAGAAAAAGATGGCGCTATTCCGCTTCCACCCATATTCATTGCAAAGAAGATGGAGACAATTATGAGAAGCAAATATTCCATCCTACTTTTGTTTAATGTGTAAACCACATTCCTTCTTTTCAGGCACCTCCCACCACCACCTTCCAGCCCTTATATCCTCGCCGGGTTTAATTGCCCTGGTGCAGGGAGCGCATCCTATACTCGGGTAGTTTCTATCGTGGAGGGCGTTATAGGGAACATTGTTTTTCTTAATGTAATCCCACACCTGCTTCTCTGTCCAATCTGCAAGGGGATTTATTTTTATGAGAACCCTTTTTATACCGTCAAATGTCCTTTCATCTTCTTCCACCTTTTCTATCCGAACCCTTGTTATTGATTGTTCTCTTCTCAGCCCTGTTATCCACGCGTCAAGGGTTTTTAGAATTCTTTCAAGGGGTTCAACTTTTCTTATGTGACAGCATAGCCTTCTCAATTCCACACTTTTATAAAAAAGGTTTGGTCCATATTTCTCCAACATTTCTTCCACAGCCTTTTTGTCGGGGAAAAGGAATTCTATTTTTGCTCCATATTTTTCCATTATTTTCTCCATAACATCATAGGTCTCCTGCGGAAGCCTTCCTGTGTCAAGTGTAAATATCCTTGCAGATGGCTCAATCTTCATCAACATGTCAATGAGAACAACATCTTCTGCTCCAAAACTGGAAGCGAGGGCTACCTTTTTTCCAAACTTTTCTATCGCCCATTTTAAAATTTCTTCTGCCTTTTTCTCTTCAAATTCTTTTGACAACATTATCATATACCTCCTCCATTAATAAAGTATTCCGAATTTCTTCCTATAAATATCTTTTCTATCTCCTTCCTTTTTTTCTCTATCTGTTCATCTATGTATTCCTTTATTTCTTTAAACTCTTCAAGTTTTTTCATCCTTTCTTCTATCTTCTTCTGAGCTTCAAGGACGAATTTTATTGCTTCAGCAACAGGGTCAGGAATTTTGTGGTGCTCAAGAGGTTGGGAAGTGGACTCCGTAATTATTTTTGCAGGAACTCCAACAGCAGTAGAATAAGGGGGAACACTTGTAAGAACCACTGAACCTGCTCCTATTCTCGCCCCCTTTCTGATTGTTACCGGTCCAAGAATTATGGCACCCGCTCCTATAACCACGCCATCTTCAACTGTCGGATGTCTCTTTTTCTTCTCAAGAGAGATCCCTCCCAAAACCACCCCCTGATATAGAAGAACATCGTCTCCAATTTCAGCGGTTTCACCTATAACAACTCCCATTCCATGGTCAATAAAAACCCTTCTCCCTATCTTTGCTCCCGGATGGATTTCAATTCCTGTCAAAAATCTATTTATGTGAGAAATAACCCTGGCGATGGTATAGAATTTTTTTCTGTAGAACCAATGGGCTATCCGGTGAAGCCAGAGGGCATGAATGCCCGGATAACAGAGAAGAACCTCGAGGACATTTTTTGCCGCCGGGTCCCTTTCAAAAACAGTTTTTATATCTTCTCTTATTCTTTTAAACATCTTACACCTCATATATAATACATAAAAGATTGTTCACCCCCTATTTTTTCTCTATGGATATTCACAAGGTCATTAAGTGTAATAGAACGGAGAAAGTTTTCCATTGTAGTCTTCAATCCCACCCACACATCTCGCACGGCGCAGATTTTTGCCCTCTTGCAAAGGTTGGTGTATTCTAAGCATTCAACGGGCGAAATCGGTCCCTCCAGCACGTTCAGAACCTCTGCAACATTTATTTTTGTTGGCTCTTTGGCAAGTGAACAACCCCCATCCTTCCCCCTGCTTGTTTTTACAATTCCTGCCTTCTGGAGAGCCACTATTATGTGTTCCACATATCCCTTCGATAAACCCTGATTTTTAGAGATTTCCTTCACAGAAAGCGGACCTTTTCCATAATTCAAAGCGAGTTCAAGAAGCACTCTCATCCCGTATCTTGCTCTTGTTGAGAGCCTCATCTTAACCTCCTAAATATAAATTTTATTATCATAATACTAATATTAAGAAATTAAATTTCTTTTGTCAAGTTTTTGGGTTAATTTTGCCATCTTCTCTTCCTGAACCCAAAAAGAAAATAGACTTATGTTTCACATTTGCTACAGCGAGAATTCATTCCTTTAGTAAAAACCTTAAAGCCCATGTTTTCTATCTCCTTTTCAAGATTGCTCAAAGGAGCTTCAACAGTTAATTCCACGCTATCCTCTCTCCTATTAACTTTTATCACATTTACTCCCGATGCTTTTAATTTTTTTACCAAATAGTTTAATCCCACGGGACAAATGCCTGCACATCCCACCACAAATACTTTTTTATTTTTCACCTTTTTCTGCCTCATATCTCACCTCGCTTCTCCATTTCCACAAAAAATATATAGCAGGATAAACTATCAATTCCATCAAAAATGATGTGAAGATGCCCCCCACCATTGGCGCTGCAATCCTCTTCATTACATCCGCACCGAGTTCGTGTGTTTGCGCCCACATGATGGGAAGTAGTCCAATAAAAGTAGTCATCACTGTCATCATCTTTGGCCTTACCCGCTTCACGGCACCGTAATGGATTGCCTGTTTTAAATGCTCCTCTGACCTCATCATACCTTTCCTCTTTGCATTTTCATAGGAAAGGTCAAGATATAAAAGCATAAATACGCCTGTTTCTGCGTCCACGCCAAGTAAAGCAATAATCCCAACCCATACCCCGATGCTGAGATTATAACCGAGGAGAAAGAGTATCCAGATAACGCCTACAAGAGAAAAGGGAACAGCAAGCATCACAATAAATGTCTTCATATAGGAACCGGTATTCATGTAGATGAGCAGGAATATAATAAATATGGTTAAAGGAACAACTATCGACATTCTCTTCTTTACCCTCTCCATATATTCGTATTGCCCACTGAATACAAGGGTATAACCTGGCGGAAGTTTCAAATTTTTTCTAAGTATCGTTTTTGCCTCATTCACATAACTACCCAAATCCCTGCCTGCAACATCTACATAAACATAACCCGCCAGTCGACCATTTTCATCCCTTATCATTGATGGTCCGGTCGTTAATGAAATCTCTGCAATCTGAGATAATGGAACATGAACTCCCGTTGGTGTTGATATGTAAACTCTCTGCAATTTATCTATACTATCCCTTAATTCTTGAGGATACCTCACATTAACTGAGAATCTCTCCCTGCCTTCAATGGTTGTGCTTATGTGTTCGCCTCCGATCGCAAACATGAGGTTCATCTGAACATCTGCAATTGTCAAACCGTATCTTGCAATTTCATCCCTGTTTAGTTTGATATCAACAAAATAGCCGCCGGATGTCCTTTCTGCATAAACACTCCTTGACCCCTTCACCATTGTAAGGTGTGCTTCTATTTGTTTGCCAATCTCCTCAATGGTTTTTAAGTCATCACCATAAATTTTGATACCCACCGGCGTTCTGACACCGGTAGTTAGCATGTCAATTCGGGCCTTAATCGGTAATGTCCATGCATTAACCTGCCCGGGAAGCCGAAGCGCTTTGTCCATCTCATTTATTAGTTCGTCCCAGGATATCCTGTCTGGCCAAACTAATCTGAACGGACCTTTTAAGAATTCTGGAACAAATTTGCAATACCATCTTTCTTTATGCCTCCACTTGTTCTGCGGCTTTAAAATTACTGTTGTTTCCATCATAGAAAAAGGGGCGGGGTCTGTTGAAGTGAGGGCTCTACCAGCCTTTCCGAAGACCCTTTCCACTTCAGGAAAACTCTTTAGAATCTTATCTTGAATCTGTAAGAGCTTGGTTGCTTCTGTGACAGAGATACCAGGTAGCGTTGTGGGCATGTAGAGAATTGCACCTTCATTCAATGGTGGCATAAATTCTTTACCAATCTTGAAGAAGAAAGGTAGGGTAATTAAAAATATTCCAATTGCACCTCCGATTACATGTTTGGGCCATTTCAGGACAAAATCTACTACGGGTTCATAAATTCTAAAGAGAAAGCGTGATACAGGATGTTTTTCCTCTGAATAAATTTTTCCTACAAGAAGGACATTTACAATTTTTGATAACCATACGGGCTTAAAATCATAATAGTCAAGCCGTGTGAAAAGCATCATTATCGCTGGTGCAAGAGTGATAGCGAGAAGCGCACTAAAAACCATGGCAAAAGTTTTTGTAAAAGCAAGGGGTTTGAAGAGGCGCCCTTCAAATGCTTCAAGGCTGAAAATTGGTAGAAAGGAAACGGCAATAACGAGGAGCGTAAAAAACGATGCTCTTCCCACCTCTTTAATTGCCGTAATCAAAATTTCGTGATAATCTCCCTTTCTTCCCCCCTCTTCCCAGTGAGACAGCTTTTTATGAGCATTCTCCACAACAACTATTGCTGCATCAACCATTGCACCTATGGCAATTGCAATTCCACCGAGGCTCATAATGTTTGAGGTAAGTTTCATATAAAACATCGGGATAAATGAAATAAGAACAGCTATGGGAAGGGTGAAAATGGGGATCATAGCAGAAGGAATGTGAAGTAAGAAAACCAGTATCACAAGGCTCACAACAATCATCTCCTCTATAAGTTTTTTCTTAAGAGTGCTCACTGCTGCAATGATTAATTCGGAACGGTCATAGGTTATAACTAATTCAACACCATCAGGAAGTTGGAGTTCCTTCAATCTCTCTTTAACTCGTTTTATAAGGTTCAGAGCATTCTCCTTATATCTCATAACCACTATTCCCCCAACCACCTCCCCTTCACCATCAAGTTCAGCAACCCCCCTTCTTATGTCTGGACCAAACCTTACCTGTGCAACATCCTTTATCCGGACAGGAACCCCATCTTTTACCTTGAGAACTGTTTCTTCTATGTCTTTTAAGCTCTTGAGATACCCTCTTATCGTAATCATATACTCCGTGCCAGAAAGGTCAAGAAGCCGTGCTCCCATCTCCTGATTGGACTTCCTCACACTCGTAACGATATCTTTAATTGAAATACCATGAGCAAGAAGAGCGCTGGGGTTCACCACTATTTGATATTGTCTGACAAACCCCCCGACAGAAGCAACCTCTGCAACCCCTTTGACTGATTGTAAAGCATACTTCAGGTGCCAGTCCTGAAATGTTCTCAATTCCTCAAGGGAGTGTTTTCCTGTTCTGTCAACAAGGGCGTACTCAAAAACCCAGCCTACACCAGTAGCGTCTGGGCCGAGCTCCGGGGTTACACCCTCAGGTAACTGGGGAAGAATTTTTGACAGATACTCAAGAACCCTGCTCCTTGCCCAGTAAACATCTGTTCCGTCTTCAAAAATTATGTAGACATAAGAAAACCCGTAGTCAGAAAAGCCCCTGATCTCCTTAACCCTTGGAGCACCAAGAAGGGCTGAAACAATTGGATAAGTAACCTGGTCTTCAATAATTTGGGGGGGTCTATCCCATTTTGTAAATACAATGACCTGCGTATCGGAGAGGTCAGGAATTGCATCAAGGGGGATATTTCTTATGCAATATATGCTCCATCCAATTATAAATCCTGTGCACAGAAATACAATAAATTTGTTTTTTGCGCAGTATTCTATAATTTTTTCAATCATTGAAATACTTTCTATTGCTCATGTTTGTGCCCACCTGACATTCCCTTTATGGCTGATTTTATCTTGCTTTCTGAGTCAATAAGGAAATTCGCACTCGTTATAACCTCTTCATCCTCGGAAATACCTTCAAGAACCTCATAGTATTCATCTACCCGGTGTCCCAATTTTACTTCCCTCGGTTCAATATATCCATTTCCCCTGTTCACAAAAACAAGTTTTCTTATCCCGGTATCAATAACCGCAGATTCCGGAACAACAAGTTTTTTGCCTAAATCGATATCTATCTCAACATTGCCGAACATATATGGTTTCAGTTTGAAATCCGGATTTTTTAGCTCAATTCTTACCTTTATTGTTCTTGTTTCATTCTCAAGATATGGATAGATGTAAGTTATCCTTCCTTTGAATACTTCAGATGGATAATAAGGAAGGGTTATTATGGCTTCCTGTCCGATTTTTATGAAAGGGAGTTCAAACTCGTAAATATCTGCAAGCACCCAGATGTTTGATATGTCTGCAATCTGATAGAGAGTTTCACCAGCATTAATATATTTCCCTTCAAACACATTTTTTTCAATCACAAAACCATCAAAGGGGGAATAATAAACCATTATTCTCATAGGTCTGCCTGCTTTCTCAATTTCCTTTAGCTGGTTTTCATTTATGCCCCATAGAAGAAGTCGCGTTTTTGTTGAATTAAGCAGTGAAACAGCATTTTCTGTGATTTTTTTAAACTTGAAGGCGATGAGATATTCTTCCTGTGCTGATAGGAGTTCCGGACTGTAAATCTCAAAGAGGGGTTGCCCCCTTTTAACAAATTTGCCCGTATAATCAACATATAGCTTCTCAATCCAACCACTGAATTTAGTAGTTATATATCTGATATTTGTTTCATCATAAGTAAATTTCGCAACTGTCCGAACAACCTTTTTGAGACTTCTGAATTCCACTTTACCGTAGGTTATTCCTATTAATTGTTGTTTTTCAGGAGAGATTTTTAATACATCCTGAATAACCTCGGATGATTTTTCCTCCTCTTCCTCCACAGGCACAAGGGTCATGCCACAGATTGGGCACTCACCCGGTTTATCCGAGGTGTAATTAGGATGCATCGGGCAGTGATAGAGTTTTTTCTTAGGCTCTGCTTTTGTTATTTTTTCAGGTTTTTCCAGGGTTCCCATATTCATCCCTTGATGTCCTTCATGCTCAACGCCCTTTGTGCATGCATATATACATGTTAAGAGAACGATAAATGGAATCATAAGTAACATCTTTAAAAACCTTGTCATCTCAACAGACCTCCTCCTTTACTTTTTTATTCTTCATTCCTTTACTTCCGTTGCGAATTGAACACCTGTTAGGACTTCAAGCCTCGCAATCGCCTTTTCAAATTCAACAAGTTTCTGGTAATAGGCAAGCTCGTAATCAAGTAAGGTATTCACATTTGTTATGACTGTAAGAAAATCCACTTTCCCTACAGAATAACTTGCCAGGGATGATTCTATCACTGCAGAGGCTTGAGGAATTATTCCTGTTTTATAAAGGTTTAACAACCTCTCAGATGTACCCGCAGATAAATAGACTGATTTTATTTCCGCGAAAAGAATTACTTTCGCACTTTGAAGTGAATTCTCCGCAGAAGTAACTCGCCATTGTGCTTCCTTTACCCTGGCAGTTTTTCCCCAGAAATAAAGGGGAATATCTATTCCTACACCTGCAATCCAGAGGGTATCCAGAGAACCTCTTTCTCCTATACTGAAATTAATGAAAAAATCTGGCAGGTATTCAAATTTTGAATATGTGAAGTTTATTTCTTCCTTTTCCCTCAAGCGCTTATATTTTTTCAACCTGGGAGAATTTTCCTCAGCCATTTTTAAAAGTTCTTCAAGGGAAAATGAAAAGCTGGTTTTATTGAAATCCATGGGGCTGCCCAGAGGCGCATCCGGCGGTCTATTTAAGATGCTATTTATAACAGCCCTCGCGCTGCCTTCCATCGCTTTTAAAATTTCAAGCCGTTCCAATAGCTTTGATATCTCAAGTTGTGCTTTCCACACATCCTGCTGAATGCCAATTCCAGCTTCGTACCTTACCTCCACGGTTTGCTTAATTTTTCCCAGCAAATCTAAATTTTTATTAATAATCTCTATAGATTTTTTTATGAAAAAGTAATCGTAATAGGAAGATTTCAATTCTTCTATCACGCTCAACAGTGTTTCTTGGTATTCTTCCGACATCACATCAGCCTCTCTTTCTGCCATTCTTTCCAGCAGGGTTAGCTTGCCCGGAAAGGGGATTCTCTGTGTGAAACCAAATTCCAGCATGCTCATTTCCGCAGACCCAACAGAATATCTTGACCCCACATTCTGGAATTTAAACATAAACATCGGGTCAGGTAATACTTTCACATATTTCGGGACCATCTTTGAAGCTTCCAACGAAGCTCGTGCAGATTTAATTTTAGGATTTTCTTTTAATGCTTCCTGAATGAGTTCTTTAAGCCCTATCACTTCATCTGCAAATCCGTCAACTGAATTGATTAATAACATTATACATATCATCAAAGTTCGACTTAACATCTATCTCTTCTTACTTATTGTTCTTATGTAAATGTATTTCTTGCCCTTCTTCTTTTTTTTCTTGCTTCTCAAGGAACATTCCACATTTAGGGCATTTATCCGGCAGATTGCTCTTTACTTCCGGATGCATAGGGCATTGATAAACCACTCTTTCCATCTCCTGAAGACATTTAATAAAATTTACCAGTTTCCACCTATCTTCTTCAGTTAAAGTATTCTTCCACGATGACATCCTGGTGCTCGGGATTCCTTCTGAAATCACATGAAATACCTCACCATCTGTTGAGCCATGTTTCCATATATTATCAGTAAGATCCGGGGCTGGAGGCTTAAGAGTCTTACCGGCAGCTGTATCTCCTTTGCCTGTCTTACCGTGGCAAGAAGCACATTTCTTTTCGTAAAGCACCCTTCCCTCATATAGCGTTTTTGGAGTTTTTTCCACCGGATTTTTCATTTTCTGAAAATTTTTGTGTTCGTGAACCCCTTTCATATGTTCACCATGTGTCATCTCTTTCATACACTTCATATCGTCTTTTTCACACGAATTTCTGCTCTCCTCACCATGAGATGTGGAGGGCAAAAGGAGTAAAAAAAGAACTGCTATCGTCCCCGCCGATACGCTTAAACCTTTTTTCTTCATAATATCACCTCCATCTTTATCATTCGTAGAATTAACACGAAAAATTTTGACAATACCCTCTCACTTAACCTTCATTCTGTGTTCAATACAATCTTTCCTGCATTTCTCAATTAACACAGTATTTGAACCCGCACGGAAACCGTTACAGCACACTCCATTTTTTTTAACCATACTTTCTGTAGTCACAAAAACCGATGAAATCAAAATTATGTAGATCATGGCTGTTATAGCCAATATCTTCGCAGGAATTTTGACCTTTAAATCCCTTGATGGTTCAATCAAACGCATAAGCCGAGAGGTGAATAAAGTTATGTTAATATCTGCGAAAGATAGGATTGGGAGCCAATTTCTATTTTTTCTGCTGACCTTGACGAGGGCGCTGGCAAGAATTAATGGGTCAACCCCAGCAGATTTCACTGCGTCATCAGCAGACTTCTCTATAAATTCTTCAAATTTTAATTTTAGCCATTTGAAAAGGGGGATAAAAAAGAATGAGTCTGTTAAAAATTTCATAATTATTATACGAAGCGGATCTCTTCTCTTTGCATGGCATAGTTCATGAAGAAGAACTGATTTCTTCTCCTCATCATCAAGAGAGTTCCATAGGGCTTTAGAAATAAAAATTTCGGGGCTAAAAAATCCATTGGTAAAAGCCAGAGATAAACCCTCTGCGTCAAAAATCCTGACAGGTATGCCATTGTATGTAATTTTTTTACCTTCTATTCGTGATTTTATCTTATGCACATTTATCAGGGTAACTATCAAGTTATATATTGCATCCAGAACTCCTGCAGAAAGACATGCTAAACCGATATATGCAAACATCATTTTCTGAAGGACCAAGAAAACAGAGAATTTATTGAAAAGTGCAGAACAGCAATCAAATAGATGCTTGAGCATAGAGATGATTAAATTCTTGTTTGATTCTATATTCATGAGAAGTTCAACAATTAAATAAACAGCAGTAATTACCAAGAGAGTCCCGAATATAAATATTTTATTTGCCATTCAATTCTCCCTTTTTCTTTTTTAAAATTTGCTCCAGTTCATCAAGAATGGAAGGATCTATACTTTCGAAAAAATTTATAAAGTGGGAAACAGCGCCCCCGGAGAATTCAAACAAGCTCTTCAACACCGCTTCAGAAACCCTTTTCTTAAATTCTTCTTCTGAGATTGTTGGCTCGTATAGATAAACATCCGCGGGACCTCTTTCTTTTTTGACAAGTTTCTTGTTCACCAGTCTATCAAGAACGGTAAGAATGGTGGTGTAAGCAATTTTTTTCTTCTTAAGTTTTTGCCAAATCTCTCTACCTGTTAATTTTCTTTTTCTACTCCATAGAATTTTCATAACATCTCCTTCCAATTCCCCCAGCACCCGATGAACTCCTTTTTTTTCGGGTCTGAAAGTCTTTAAAAACGGTATCTTAAACGCCATAATTATATTATATTCTACTTTATGTAGAATGTCAACTAATTTTTTAATCTCCTCCCTGCCGTTATGAAGTTTTATTTTCTAATTCATTCTCTTATTTTTTTTAGGTTTTCCTCTGCTTTTTTCAATAATAAATCTGCATATTCAACATTGTGAACACCCTTTCCCCACTTTACCAGTTCATAATTGTATATTGCTTCTTCCAGCAATTTCTTTTTTTCTCCAGAAATTTTATTAATTTCAGCCCTTGTCTTTATTAACAAATTTTCCACTGCTTTCAGCTTACTATTAACTGTGTTTTTCCATTCTTCTAATATTCCTTCATATTCCTTCCCATGGCAGTGAAGGCAAGCTGCTTCTACGGGTTTATAAGTATAACCCCCAGGAGAGAACCTCCCTTTCCCAGATAAATCAATGTGACAGGCTACGCAATCCACCTTAGCGAGAAACATACTTGATGGGGTATCGGGAACCCCCTTTCCCCCTGTTCCTGTATACAAATTCTTTTGAGCGTCATGCATGTTAACATGACAGGAGGAGCAATCGTGTTTCAGAATCCCAATATCGGTCACAACCTTATGGGTTATTTCGAGATGACACTGGAAACATTCAACCTTTCTTAATGTCACATGTACATCATGGATAAAATTATGTTCTTCATATTTCTTCAGTTTTTCTAGCTCACCATGGCAGGAAACACACATCTCTTTTGGGGCTTCTCCTTTACCCTGAACAACATTCAGGTGACATTTCTCGCAATCCACTCCCCTTTGAACAAAATCAGAATGCCTGTAATAGATACCTGCCAATTCGATCTCTTTTTCAGGAGGTGTATGACATATGGTACATTTTGATATCTTTGAGGGCTCTCCATTGGATTCGGGTTTAAAATGGCATATGAAGCATACGCTCTCAGTCACTGCTATGTGTGAACCAATAACAATCTGTGAGTGACAGGAAGTACATCTTAATTTTCTTCCCCTTCTCATCTGCATCAGATGGGGTTTATGGTCAAAAACTACTCCCTCTTTGAACTGAACTTTTCCTGCCAGAAGTCTTTTCGCATGGCATCCTTTTCTCAAGCAGCTCGCATCTTCTATTTCCGCATAGGGTTTTGTGCTATATGTTCTGGTCACATATTTAAAAACCTGAACAGAGGCCTGTAACTTCCCACGAAACTCCTCAGCAAACCCAGGTGGATAGTGACAATCAACGCAGGGAACAAAGTTATGAGATGATTCCTTCCACGCCTTGTAATAGGGCTTCATTATATGGCAGGTTCCGCAGAAAAAAGAGCTCGTACTAAACCTGATGAATAAAAGGACGAGTAAAAAAAATCCAGCCAGAAGAATAGCGAGAAATTTTAAAAATCTGGGAGAAAAATGAAGGATATCTTTTTTATCCGGAGGCACATGGATACCTATAAAATTTAAAACCTTGAGGAGAAACTTTCTTCTCAAAAGCCAGTTTTTAAACATCCTGTCCCCCTTTTATACTTTTTCGTTTTAATATAAGAAGAAATGCAGTAAGCATAAATATGAAAATGTTAATTATAAGCATTACCCTCCTATCCCTCCATTCTATGAGTTTCAACCTCACAAGTTCCATTATATCACTCGAAATTACTATGGCGTTCTGACAATAATCTCTTACTTCCTGAAGGTTAAGTGAGTGAACAACTGTCAAACCTTCAATTATCCATCCCTTTGCCTCTTTTAATTTTATTGTCTCTTCTTCTACCTCAAATCCCTTCGTCCTTGCCTTTTCTATGAGAGCAATTGTGGAATTTATAGAATTTTCTGCTTCAACGAACATGTTCATCATTTCCTCGGCCAATTTAGCGGGAGAACTTCCTTTTTCATGACATTTCAAACATCCGCTCTCAGAAATAAAAATTTGATATCTCGGCTTAGAAACATCGTGATACCCGTGACAACTTGCACACTCTGAAAATCCTTCCACATCTTTATGTATGCTCTTTTCGTAGTATAGTTTTTGCGCCTCATGGCATTTACCACATACCTGGTGAATATTCTTTGTTTGTGGTGGTAATGCTCCATGCACTCCATGACAATCAGGGCATGCTGGAGCCCTCATATCCTTGTTTTCTAATCTCAATTTTCCGTGAATACTACTTCTGTATTTCTCAAACTGATCTGTTGGAATCTTATAATCCCTCATATACTCCTTATCTGCATGACATCGGGCACAGGTGAAAGGGATATTAAAAGGGTAAACCGAAGAAAATGGATCATTTACCCTTTTTATATCGTGAACTCCGTGACAATCAGTACACACAGCAACTTTTTCGTCCCCTTTTTCAAAAAGCGAAATTCCGTGTTTGCTTGTTTTGTATATTCTCAATTCATCAATAAACTTTCCATACGGGAGCATCTTTTCTACATCTGAATGACATTTGCTACATATAATGGCAATTTCTCTTTTGTTTTTCAATTTTCTAAACCCCTTTAAAGGAGACATGGCGGTTTTTTTCATATCTGCAGGATCACCCCCATGACATTCTTTGCATGAAAAGAGATGAGCATGCACACTCTTTTCATAAGAAAAAGTTTCACCTCCATGGCATATTCTACACGAATCAATTCTTGTAGGCATAAGAAAGAAAATGTATGCTATAGCCAGAATATTCATAGGAATACCCTCAATAGCGAAAGTCCTGAATATAAAATGATAAAAAATAAAAAGAAAATGTGTAGGAAGTTGGCAAGGTATTTTTTCTTTTCGTCATAAATAAAGGGAAGTGCAGAAAAGGAAAGCAAAATTATAGAACACGCTATTGAAAAGATTAAAACTCTATGAATAAAAAAGATGTGTTTAGGAATAAGGGTGTAAAATTTGTAAAGGGGATATATAAACCAGAATACATCTATTTTTTCTGGAACAGCATAAGGATCAGCAGGAGGAGGAAGTTCTACAGGTAAAAAAACAGAAAATACTAAAAGGAGGGAAAAAAGGAAAAACATTATAATAAGTGCATCTATTAAATAAAGAGCAAAAGATTTTTTAGAAACTTCAGAAGTGTCTGTATGCCTATTTATTATAGATTTAAAATGAAAAAATGCTATTGTGGAAAAGAGGATGCCTAAAAATAGAATATGAAAAACATAGGACCTCGTTAAAGTCTGCGAACCTACACTTTCTCCACCCCTTATAAAAAGTCTTATATATTTTCCCAAAATAGGCAACTCATTAAGTTCCTCTGAAAGCGTGGTAATCTCCCAGAATGAATTCTGGCTCCAGGTGATATATCTTCCGCTCATAAACCATAAAACAGATAAAATAAGCAAACCAACACCCGTACTCCATTCCACCACATATTCTTTAACAAATTTCTTTTTTAAAATTTTTAGAAATATGTGTATTGAGAGGAATATAAAAATAAGATGTCCTGCCCAGTAATGAATACTTCTTATAAGCCATCCATAGGGTAAAGAATTCATAATGTATCTCAGACTTTCATTAGAACCTTCTGGAGATGCTTCGTAGTAAAAAGAAAGGGAGAAACCGGTGATTATTTCAATAATAATCAAAAACAAAAGGAAAATTCCACTATAATTATCCCAATCCCACCACACTTTCTTTTTTGCCCATTTTTCAAAGTACTCTTTCACTCCTTAACCATAAAAATTTTGTTGTCTGAAATTTCCACTCTGTAGGTTTTCAATGGTTCAGGAGAGGGACCGGATATCACATTACCATTCACATTAAAGGTGGCGAAATGGCACGGACATTTTATCTGTCCGCTTCTCTCATCCCATACCAAAAAACATCCCATATGAGGGCAGATAGCCGATACAGCCTTTATCCCTCCACCATAATTTATCAGCATAACAGGGCTACCGTAAAACAAAACGGTTTTTGAGCTTCCCTCCGGTATGTCCTTCAACCTTCCCACTGGCATTTTCCTTCCTCTCTTCTCAATTATTTGAGAAGGAGGAAATAAAAAGCGGATAAGAGGTATACCGATTATAAGAGCGGAAAGAGAAAAAAATCCGATAATCACCTTGTTCAGGATACTTCTTCTGCTCTCCTTTGTTTCAAATTCCATCTTAGCACCAAAATAATAGAAATCAGAAAGATTAAAATGATGTCAACTATAAGCCCAAATTTTTTTCTAAATTTTATCTCTTCCTCAATCTTTTTTATTCTTCCCCTTATTTCCTCCATCATGGATGTAGCATTTGTGAGATGGAAAAAAACCTCTTTGGCATCCAAGGTGTGGGTTATAGCTCTGGCTTTTATCAGATCATTTTTAACATTTGCAAACTTCAAGAATAGTTCTTCTATATGTCTTCCGGAATTTTTTGCTTCATTCAAAGATTTTTCTATTTCAAAGGATATTGATTTCGCCGTTGAAAGCCCCTTAAAGAAAGAATCAATAACAGAAGCCTGTGGGCTTTCTCTGGTATGACATTTATTACATATCCCTTTTTCGAAAGAAAACATCTCCGTTGTGGCTGGTTCAATATCATGGTATCCATGGCAATCAACACACCTTGGCCCCGTTCCTTCTAAAAGGGCTGAGGAGTGAGGACTTCTTTTGAAGTAATCCGCCACCATTCCATGGCATATTCCGCAAACCTCAGAAATTGCGCTTACTCCCGGGGGAGTAGCTCCGTGAATCCCATGACAATCCGAACACGCTGGAGCAAGCTCTGCATTTTTTTCCTTGAATTTTCCGCTCAGTATAGCTCCATGAATGCTTTTTGAATACTTCTCAAACTGGTCTGTCGGGATTCCGTATTCCTTCATGTATTCTTTATCAGCGTGGCATTTTGCACAGGTGTTTGGAATGTTGAATTTATGAACTGGAGATAATGGCTCGTTCTTTTTTAATATATCATGTGAGTTATGACAATCGGTACATACAGCAACCTTCTGGTCATTCTTTTCGTATAGAAGTTTTCCGTGCTGACTCGTTTTGTATTCGCTTAACTGGTCAGTTCTTATATTATATATCTTCATTCTCTCCGGATCCGAGTGGCACCGACCACACATTTCCGGAATATCTCTTTTTGACGGACTCCCTTTAAATCCTTTTGTTTCATCCATAGCATTTTCATCATTTATGGAAGGGTCACCCCCATGACAATCGGAACATGACACATTTACTGATCTATGAACACTTTTCTCCCATTTTTCTGCTGGAAGGCGCATTTTTTCATCAGTAAGTTTTAGATGGCATTCATAGCAGGAATCTTTGGAAAAGGCTGTTTTTACTTGAAAAAGAAGGAAGGCAATTACGACACAAAAATATCTCTTCATGAATAATAACCCCATATTGTTAAAACTATAAAGGCGATTAAAAAAACTATGCCCAGTGAGATTACAAAAATTCTCTTTCGCGGATGCCTTTCGGGATTTTTTTCAATAAATGGAAGAAGGATGATAAAAAGTATTGCTATTAAAGGCCCGAATATACCTATTAATTTTGGTGCCAGAGATCCCAGAAAAGAAAATTTCTCAGCCACCTTTAAAAATTGATAAACAGCGAGGAAATACCATTCGGGTTTTATATGTTTGGGAGTGGAGAAGGGGTCAGCCTTTTCAAGCATCTTAAAAGGGAAGAATGTGGCGAGAGTAAACACAATGGTAATTACGATTAAAATTATTGAGATTTCCTTCAGAACATGGTAAGGAAAAAATGGTTCTCCTAATTTTTCCTTAGGCCAGTTTTCATAGGGGTCATAATAATGTTCGTATTCTAATTTTGTGTCTTCTCTTTTTTCATCCATTTTTCAACCTCCGCTCCTGCTTACCGATGGTTCATATTCTCCAGGAGGAAGAATTTTTATAAGGACATAGAGAATTATAAAGGGGAGTATTAAGAAACCTATAGCGCTCATAAGCCCTTCTATACCAAAAAGTCCTATCTTATAAACTGTTAATCCCCTAAAACTCTTTGAAAAGAGCTGCCCACCAATAACCACATTCCACCTAGTGCTGAATATACCTATCTGTATTAGGATAGCAGCACAGAAATATATAAGCCTTCTTAATTCGTCCTGAACGACGAAAAATTTCGTAAGTAAAAGGAGTGAAAGAGGAATAATTGTCCCTATTATTATCTGAACTACAATAAGACTTGTGAAGAGCTTGGTATTAATCAATTCCGATAGAATTTTTATTGACTCCTCCGATTGATAGAGCCTATGAATAAAATCAAGCATTTCAAGTGAAAAATCCACTATAAGGGAGTAGAGAAGAAAATCAGACAACCTATCAAGACACTTCATATCCATTGGTTTACCTCTGGACATGGATATGATCATGTAAAGCAGAAGAACGAGTGCTATTCCGGAAACTATGGCTGAAAAAAGAAAGACAACAGGCATTAACACGCTTCCCCACCAGGGGTTTGCCTTTACAGAACCGAAAATAAACCCTACATATCCATGAAGCAAAAATGCAGATGGAATTCCTATTATTGTTATTGTTTTTACTGCCTTTCTGTCAAATTCTATTGCCTTTTCCGATACATCCTTTGAAAAAAGAGAAATCACTCTGTAAAGAATTGATTTAACTCCTTTTTCTTTCTGTGCCCATTCAATGAGATTCTTCCTGTAATCAAACCATATCTCTAAAAGCAAAACCACCATCAAATACCATGCATACACAAATCCAAACATTGCCATAGCAGATTTAAGATGTGGAGTTAGGAATATCTCGTAAGAGCGAAAGGGATACCCGAGGTGAGCGAGAAGGGGAAGAGGAGCTACAAGGAGAAATGAAAGTGCGGTTAAAAGGGATAAACGATAGGTAGGTGCTACTTCCTTTACATTAAATACCTTTACAAGAGAAGCAAGAATAAAGGCTCCCGCAACCAGTCCTGTTATATAAGGATATACTACTATAAGAATGCTCCAGTGAAGCTCTATCTCATTTGGATATATATAACCTGTGATATGTTTTAAGGCACTCTCTAAGTGCTCTAACTCTTTCACTATCTCACCTCTCCATCTAAGTTTGCATAATAAACTTTTGGTTCGGTATTGAGATCCTTTTTCAAAACATGAACTTCGTTCATCTTCATAAACCTTATGAGCGGACTGCTTTTACTTCTCAGATTTCCAAAAACCCTTGCCTTTGTTGGGCACACTTCAACACAGGCTGGCAAGAGTTTTTTAGCTATTCTATGGTAGCAGAATGTGCATTTGTCAGCTACCTTTAATTTTGGATGAAGAAATCTTGCTCCGTAGGGACATGCCTGAATGCAATATCTACATCCTATACAATAATTTTTATCAACAAGAATCACTCCATCTGGTGTTTTAAATGTAGCGCCTACCGGGCATACCTGAACGCATGGAGGATTATCACATTGATTACAGAGTTTTGGAACAAAGAATGCCCGCAATATACCCTTTTTATTCTCAACCTCTAACGGACGAAATCCATTTTTCCCTCCGTTGGGACTGTCAACCGATATTTCTCCATCTTCCCATATTGTATATCTCTCAATCCATGTCCTGAAGAAGAAGGGTTCTTCCGGGACATCATTTTCCTTCTTGCATGCATCAACACATCTTCCACATCCAATACATCTCTTAACATATATTCCCATTCCATAGTATTCTCCTTTCGCCTCTGAATTTCTATACACTGCGAAGAGTTCATCATAAAAAATTAAAAAAGCCCCAGAGCCAATAAATCCTTTACCTAAAATTTTTATAAATTCCCTTCTCGAACTTCTCATTTTTATCCTCCTTCAGGGGAATGAGGATAATGGCATTCCCAGCACAAATAATCTCTGCCATGATTCTCCTTTTCAATTCTCGGGATATAAGAAGGAGCTTGTGACATCTTAAAATGGCACCTTCCGCAAAACTCTCTATCCGTTGGTTTTGAAGGTCTTTCCTTTCGGGGGTCAAACTTGTGTTTCATCGGTACACTGTGACAGGTTATACACTCAAGAGAATAGTGAGAAGAAACAGTTTTCATTCTTGCTATTAATGTGTGACAGACTTCACATCCTGCAGCAGTAGGAGGAGAAATCGGATTGTGAGGTTCATGACATTTTATGCATCTTTCCGGAGGATGATGTACATTAGGTTCGATCTGCGGAAAACCGGTAGGTCTTGCAGGAAGATAGGAATGGCAGATCAGACAAAATTCTCTTGAAGTAGGTTTTTCAAGTTTAAATTCTCCCTCTGAATCAATATGCTTTTTTCCAGGACCATGACATCCTTCACACGAAAGGTTTTTGTGGTATCCATTTTGTAACCTATAAAAGATCTCACTGTGACAATCCGAACAGGCTTCTTTACCGGCAAACTTAATTTCTATTGATTTTGCTTCTTCAAGAGCATCCCCTCTGTAGTGTCCGTATTTCCCAAAACTTTTAGGAATAAAAAGTTTCCTTACTCCTATTAAAGACGCGATTATTAATACAAAAATCACAGAAAGTCTTAAAATCTGATCTGGTATCTTATTAAAGAGGTTCAGCAATTCCCTGCCTCCTTATCATCAGAAAATGAAGAAATAAAAAGAATATGGCTAGAGATGGCAGAATTACAACATGAAGCGCAAAGAACCTGGTCAGAGCTAACTGACCAACATTTTCTCCACCTCTAACGAAGAATTTTAGTTTTTCTCCGATTAAGGGAACAGAGGAAAGTGCTTCTGTCCCAACTGTTGTTGCCCAATAAGAAAGCTGGTGCCATGGAAGAAGATAGCCTGAAAATCCAAAGGCAAGAGTGATGAGTAAAAGAATAACACCTGTAACCCAGTTGAAATCTCTCGGTGGTTTGTAGGCTCCCACTATAAAAACTCTGAACATATGAAGTATAACGGTTAAAACCATTAGATTAGCACCCCACTGGTGCATTCCCCTTATCAACCAACCGTAAGGGACAACATTCGTGATTTCCACAACGCTTTTATAGGCTTCATCTACTGTTGGACGATAATAAAGAAGAAGGAGGACGCCTGTAAAAAGCTGAATAAGAAAAAGGGTAAAAGATATGCCCCCCAAGCATGAGAAAAACCAGTTTTCTCCGGGATATCGGTATATTGGAGTGGGTTTCTTCAACTGTTTCTCAAGGGCATGTCTCAATCTCAATCTTTTATCAAGGGGACCATAGATAAAACCCGTAAGAGAAAGTAGGTCTATAATTTCTTTAAGAAGCGTTCTCTTTTCCAAATCATCTTTTTTACTCATTTAATCTTCTCCGATTATTACCTTATTATCTTCAACCTTTACAGGGAGAAGACTCAGGGGGGATGAAGCGGGGCCTTTTATCACATTCCCATTTAGCGAAAAAAGTGCTCCATGGCAGGGACAAAGAAGGGTATTTGAACCTGCTTCATAATCCACTAGGCATCCTAAATGAGTGCATACTGCAGAAAGCGCATAAAACTCATTCTCCTTTCTGATGAGGATATAGGGTTTACCCTTGTATGAAAATTTCTTCCCGGTGTAAAGTGGGATTTCATCTATATTAAATACGATTTTTCCTGTTTCCTTCTCTTTTTTCAACAATTCTTCATGGGGCCATAAAAATTTTAGAAGGACATTAATTGCCGTACCCATAAGCCCCAAACTTCCTGCAGCCAACCCTCCATATAACAACCAATCCCTTCTCTTCATCGTTCTACCTCTTCACATTTTGTCCTAAATCTATAATATATTACAAATTTTTTTTTGTCAATAAAATAGAAGAAGTGCTTTCTGAAAAACCCTCTCTTTAATTTTAAGGGAGTTTGTTCTGGATTTATTTTTGGGTTTTCTTTATGAATTTTTTCTTCTCCTCCTTCTAATTTCCCCTTTTTCCCATCCCCCATTTTCCCCTTCCCCTCTTTATTTTTCCTCCTTTTTAATCTCTATTCATGGTGCGTTTGCCATGATTTTCAGGTTTATGAGGATAAATCCTCCTTAAAAGAATTGGGTTCAAATTCTCTAATTTCCCTTTTCAAGATTTTAAAACAAAAACCAAATTTCAAGAAAAATCAAAAACTTTACCCAAATAACCATATTTTTATGCCCCTTTGAAAAAATCAAAAATTCCTCCCAAAAATCACCAAAAATATCCTCACTTTTTCAGCGGTCTCTTTGTAGTGCTTTCTGAAAAAACCCTGGGTTTAATTTTTCAGGTTTTTTTCGGGTTGATTCCTTGCTTTTATTTCTGGATTTCTCTTTTTTTCTATCATTAAAAATACTCCTTACCGTTTAATGAATCCTCCTGCTTTGTTGAATAATTACCTTTACAGAGAGATTTTTGGGGGGTTTTTTTGAAATTTAAATTTGTCTCCCCATCATTCTTACCATTTGAAGGCGTTTCTCAGATGATATGTGAAGAGATTTAGTAGCCCCACTTTGATCATGACCTCG
>Ga0197143_1000824_pt1 | contig 29259 bp, 32 predicted proteins | sample GBS70_MetaG_FD_148603 | JGI IMG/M metagenome (GOLD analysis project Ga0197143, IMG submission 148603) | Sediment microbial communities from Great Boiling Springs, Gerlach, Nevada, United States - GBS 70_MetaG | ecosystem: Environmental > Aquatic > Thermal springs > Hot (42-90C) > Sediment... | reverse complement strand
TTTTAGCTTGTTTATTATCTTCATCTTCTCCTCTCTTTTCCAGTAATTCATCTTTCCACCTCCTTAAAATAGGTTTTATAAACACAATAGCACAGGCTTGCGAATTGGTGAGCAAGCCTGCTCGTTCAGCCCCCTTGAAAGGGGGCGTTCCCTGCGGAGCAGGGAGAACGAAAGGGGGTGGAAAGATTCTATTAAAAAATTTTCGGGTAGAAATTTTAATGAGGCAACAACTTAATTTCGGATAGAATACAAATGAGGCAATGCGCTCATTTGCTTTCTACTGGTTTTTCCTTTATAATTTAACATCAAAAAAGGAGGTGAAATATGACAGAAGCCAGGAAAGAAGAAATCGGCGTTGTAGAGGGATACTTCTCAAAAATCGGAGTGGCTGCTGTGCAGATAACGAGCGGGACTTTAAAGATAGGCGATAAAATCCACATCAAAGGAAACACCACCGATTTCGAGCAGATTGTAGAATCAATGCAGATTGAAAAGCAAAATGTGGAAATAGCAAAGAGTGGAGACAAAATAGGAATCAAAGTAAAGGAAAAAGTCAGACCAAAAGACAGGGTGTATAAGATAATTCAGGAATAATTTAGTGCCTCCACAAAGCAGAACTGCTTCAAAGATCCACTTAAAAGCCCTTCTGAAATCGTTAAACGAATTTTTTACGAATATAAGAAAAATAAAAGAAGAAGAAAAAAGATTGAAGAGGAACTTCTATTCGTCCATGAAGGAGGAGGTGGAGCACATAATCAACCATTACCTCCTGAACCAGGAAAAGATGGACGAAGAAACGAAAAAGAACCTGGAAGAAATGCAAAAGATGTGGCTGGACATTGAAAAGGAAATCATGGGGGTTGTGATAATCGTTACCAGGGATCCTGTATATTTCTGGAAGAAGAGCAAAATGTGGAGAAGAAGTAGAAATGTTGTGCTTGCAGAGGACATAGAAGAGGCTGTTGAGTTTTGTTTGAAAACGAAAACTTTTGATACAAACCCTTTCGGAAAGCCTGTAAACGCTATTATCCTGGACCCATCGGTGGTGGAAAAGCTGGATGACCTCCAGAGGCTCAAAGAGATAATGGAAAAAGAGAAAATAATCGGGGACATAAGGGTAGAGTGAAAAGGGATCCAAAAGAGATAATAGCATACGCTTCGCTGGGTATATTTGTAGTGGGAATAACCGTACTCGCCCTTTACATCCTCAGACCTTTCTACTCTCCTGCCATCTTTGCGGTGGCAATTGCCATTTCCCTCAATCCCTTGCGAAAGCTTCTCCTTAAAATATTAAAGGGAAGGGAAGGAATTGCTGCGTTTTTCATCACTATCTTCGTATTCCTGCTGATGATCGGAATCCTTTTGCCCGTGTCAGTTACCCTCATAAATGAAACAAAAAACCTCTATCACTCTTTGAGAGAAAACCTGGAAGAAGGTGAAAACCTGTGGACAGACAGGGTTGAGGATGTCTTTTCATTACTTCCCGAAGAGGGAAGAAACCTCCTTTACTCTATCATCTTAAAAGTGGCTGATTACATAAAGAATCTCTCAAAAGGTTTTTTAATGCTTACGCTTTCTTTGATCAGGGGGACATTTGCCCTTGCCTTTAAACTTTTTATGTTTTTTGTATTTTTGTTCTTCTTCGTAAAAGATGGAGAAAGGATTGTAAAACTGGTATTTGACTATATCCCCCTTGCCGAAGAAATTAAGAGCGAGATAAAAAACAGACTCTTTCTCACATTTTCATCAGTTTTTCTGGGCACATTCACCACTGCGTTCGTTCAGGGAATTCTGGCAGGAACTGGATTTTTTATCCTGAAACTTCCTTATCCCGCGATCCTCGGTGTTTTAGCAGGTATATGTTCAATATTTCCCTTTGGAGGAACTGCCCTCGTATGGATACCGGCAACTTTCTATCTTTTTTTGAAGGGTGAAATAGTGAGGGGAATTCTTCAATTCCTCTGGGGAGCCCTGATTGTGAGCACAGTCGACAATATTTTAAAGCCCCTTCTTATAGGAAAGGAAATGAAAATTTCCTTTCTATGGATGTTCTTATTTATACTGGGCGGGATAAAGTTTTTCGGCATCACAGGTATCTTTTTGGGACCCATAGTCCTTTCACTTCTCAAAGTAGCGGGCGATTCTGTTACACAGAGTCGATAAAATTGCTTCCCCTTCGGGGTTTTTGTATATTTTTGATATGGCAGTAGTCCTCGTCACAGGAGCAACAGGCTTCATCGGTTCAAATGTCACGAGGGCATTAATAAATAAAGGATATGAGGTGAGGATACTTTTAAGAAAAAAAGCAGTTACAAAAAATGTCCAGGGACTACCTGTAGAGATATTTTATGGGGACATCCTTGACTCCAATTCCCTTTTGAAAGCGATGAAAGGGGTTGATTATGTTTTTCATGTAGCAGCCCTTTTCACATTCTGGTATCCGAACAGGGATTTCATTTATAAGGTGAATGTGGAAGGGACAAAAAATGTAATGACCTGTGCCCTTCGAACAGGGGTTAAAAGGGTAATCCATACGTCCACAGCAGGAACATGTGGTGCAAAAATAACTCCAGGTGAAGTGGTGGACGAAACACATCCATTCAACCTTCAACATATCGGAGACCCTTACCTGAACTCTAAATTTTATGCAGAAAAGGTGGTAAGGGAGTTCGTAGAAAAAGGACTGGATGTCGTAATAGTGAATCCAACTACTCCGCTCGGCATGGGAGATGTGAAGCCGACTCCAACAGGTTTCTTTTTTCTCAAGTTTTTGAACGGTGAGATTCGAGGATACCTGGGAGGCGGGGGAAATTTTGTAAATGTGAAAGATGTGGCAGAGGGTCACATTCTCGCTCTTGAAAAGGGAAAAAGTGGCGAAAGATACATACTGGGAGGAGTAAACATGACGATGAAAGATTTCTTCACGAAAGTAGCGGAAATAGCAGGACTTCCTCCTCCTGTATTAAAAATTCCTTACCCTTTTGCATGGCTGTACGCTCTTTATTCTGAGGCAAAAGCACTTTTTGACAGGGAAAATCCGCCCTTTCTGACCCGTTCCTTCCTGAAGGCCACAGGCTACTATTTATATGTGACCCATGAGAAAGCAAGTAAGGAACTGGGATATATTCCCTCATCAATTGAGTCCGGAATAAGGGAGGAGATTTCCTGGTTTCTCAAGAACGGGTATATAAAAGAAAATATGGAGAGGTTCCTGAAATTAAAGGGATTCTGAAAGAAATTTTCAATTCAATAATGCCCTCCCTCTGCCCCCTTTGCGGGGAAGTCATCAAAGAAAGACCTCATGTGTGCGAAAAAGGCGAATACCTCTACACTTCTTCGTTCTGCTTGAAATGCGCAAAACCGTTCGGAGTTTCAGAAACCGAGGGATGGCTTTGCTCAGAATGTATGAGAAGAAACAGGTATTTCACGAAGGTCTTCTCTGCTTTTCTTTACAAAGGGGAGGTGAGGAGAAAACTTCTTGAATTCAAGTATATGAAGAGGACGAGCGGAATCAAAAACCTGTGTGAAGTCCTCGCTACAAAGATTTCCATGCATCCATATCTTCCGGAAGTGCTCATTCCAGTGCCCCTGTCAATAAAAAGGTTGAGAAAAAGGGGGTTCAATCAGACCGCACTCATAGCAAAAACTGTTTCAAAATTTTTGAATGTCCCTGTTGATTATGACATCTTGATAAGGACAGAGGATACTCCCCCTCTTTACTCACTCAATAGAAACGAAAGACTTTCGGTTCTGAAGAGTGCCTTCGCCCTCACAGCGAAGCCCCCTTATAAAAGAATTTGCATAATTGATGACATAATGACCACGGGAGCAACGGTGGAAGCATGTGCAAAAATTTTCGTCAGAAATGGAGTTGAAGAAGTTTATGTGGGAGTGATAGCAAGGGACTAAGGGGCTCTCCTCTTTTTTGTAATCTCTTTTTCAAATTTTTCCTTTTCCTCTTCCAGCGTCTTACACTTAATGCACATGGTTGTTACGGGTCTCAACTTCAATCTGTTCACATCTATCTCCTCTCCACACACCTCACATATTCCGTATTTTCCCTCCTCTATTCTTTTTAAGGCATCTTCGACTTTTCTTAAAAGCCTGTCCTCTCTTGCTGTGAACCTCATCTCAAGATAGTCCGCTTCTTCTATAAAAGCCCTTTCTCCTTCATCAATCACCTCATCCCTTCCGGAGGAAAGGAGGCTAAGAGCCTCCTCTCTCCCCTCCAGTATCTTCTTTCTCATGTTCAAAAGAATCTCTTTTATCTCTTTCAGGTCTTTTTCGTCCATGTTCTTATTATTATCACAATTCGTTCAAAAAACAACTCCTTTTAAGGAAGTAGGTCCTGCAGGTTTACAAACAGAGTATCTCCCTCTTCTCCCTCCTCGTTCCTCTCCAGATTTTAAGGGAAATCTTTCTATGTCCATCAACGGTTTCATCAAGGACAAATGTCTTCTTCCACTTCATTCCAAATGAACCGAGGGCAACGCTTTCCATATTTATCCACGTTCCTGTATTAATGTAATAGACCCCGTCTATATATGTCTGCATGGGAATGTGAGTATGACCCATTATCACTGTTTTAAAGCCCCTTTTTCCGAGGGCTGAAACATATTTTCTCACGTTCCTGTGTGTAACTCCGTCAATTATACTTGGTATGTTCAGTTTGAACATCTCCCTGTGGGCTTTGTGCGGATGGAAAAAACGATTGTATATGTAAAACCAGACCATCTTTAAAAGGGCTTTCAGAGTAAATCCGGTTTTGAAAAACAATCCCCACTTTATGAATGTTCCAAATGGCTTTATCTTGTCCACTGCCGGAAGTTTATCCTTCAGAGGAACTATTATTTGAATTATAAAATGGCTACCCCATGGCATTTTAAGGTATCTCCTGCCATCCTTTCTATACCACATATCCGAAGGGTTGTATTGATGGATGAACTCCATATTGTGACCGTGCTCAATGTGGACATCTCCCACATCGTATGAAAGGGGAGAGAATAACACATTTCCTTCAATTTTTTCTGCGATCATCTTCTGAACCTCGGGATGAAGGATTCCCTGATCGTGATTTCCGGCGATGAAAACTACCTTTCCCGTTTTTCTCTTTGAAAGGAAAAGGTTTATAGCCTCAAAAAACTCTGGATGACCTCCTATTGTTTCATAGGCTGCTAAAAGAATGTCTTCCTCTGTTATCTCAATTTTTTCAGGGTTTTCCTCCACAGCAGTTTGAACGAGATTGAATGTATCTCCGTTAAAAACTATCTCGCCATCTACTCCTTCGTATTTATCCTTTGAAAAGTATTGAAGGAGCTCACAAAACAAATCCTCATCAACAAAGTCTTCGTAGGGATTTATGCTCCCGTCCCTTCTAAACTTTCCCTTTCCGAGGTGAAGGTCAGAAACCACAAGCCTGAAGTTCATCTCTTCTTCGCGCGAAATTCCTCCTTCTTCTCATAGGCTTTTTCAAGGAGCCATGAAGGATAGAAAATGCCGGCAAATCTTTTGTGGACCTCCAGTGATAAATCCTTCAGTTTTTTCAAATCTACAGGGTCAAACTTCACCGGTATCAAACCGCCCTCCACCATGGTTTCACATGCTTTTATTTCGTCCTCTCTTAACTCCATGCTCAAACGGGGAAGAATTTCCTTCCATTCCTCAAGTACGATCTTCGCCATGTCGGGTGGAAGGGAATCAATTGATTTTTTTGTGAAAACAATAGCAGCGGGAGTGTAAGAAAAGTACCAATCGGCAATGTATTTCATTCTCGTATGCCACTGAAGAGTTATGGCTGCGTAACAAGGAGCGTAAAGGGCATCTATCATTCCAGTCTGAATAGCAGATAAGACATCAGGAAGTTGAAGGGGAATTATGCTGCTAAGCCCGAACTTGTGCAACGTAAAAATTGCCAGTTCCTCTCCCGCCCATGTCCACATCCTGGCATTTTTAAGATCAGAAATCGTCCTGAGGGGTTTGGTGGAAAAAAACCTTACAAAACCTACTTCAAGCCATCCCACAACAATAAATCCTTTTTCTTCAAATATCTTCTTGAAATAGGGGGTCAACTCAGAAAGCACATAGTCCTTCTCCTCAAAATCCTCAAAAAGAAAGGGGAGCTCAAGCAGTTTTACCTCTTTTGCTATAACTCCAAGTCCCACAAGGGTAAACCCGCATCCGTGAAGTTGATTCAGCATCATCTTCCTGACCTCTGTTGGTTCATCTCCCATTATTCCACCAAGGTACCACTTCACCTTTACCCTTTGTCCCGTTTTTTTCTCAACCTTTTCCTTGTAAAGATATCCATACTCCGCCCACCTTGTGCCCTCAGGAGCAATAGCGCACATTTTCAAAACATACTCATCTGCAGTTAAAGAGAAATGGAAAAACATTATGGGTATGAAAAACTTTAACCCCTTCATTGCAACAATTATAAAACGCCATTTTTTATTTTCAACTCCCTTTTTCTACAGCAGATTTGCCAGTTATTATGTCCAGAAGTTCTTTAGTAATGGCTGCCTGCCTTGCCTTGTTGAACTGGAGAGTGAGTTTTTTTATAAGTTCGGAAACATTTCTTGATGCATTGTCCATTGCTGCCATCCTTGCTGCTTGCTCACTCGCAATGGTTTCGTAAGCGAATTTCACAAACCTTGTTCGGTACACGAGTTCTACCAGCCTGTCCATTACCTCCCTTGATGGCTCAATGATAAAAGAGACGAATTCCCTTTCCCCTTTCACTGGAAGGGGAAGTAAAGGCTCTATTGTGGGTATCTGTTTTAAAGGGGAAAAGAATTTTGAGAAGACCACATCTATTCTTCCAAAATCTGTGAGGAAATAATTTTTGACTTCATCTGCTATAAAGTAAAAGTCTTCTGGATAAAGGGATGGAGAAAGGAGTTCCTTCTTTGAAGAAACTATTTCCACTTTGAGACCGGTTGCCTTAAACCTCGCCCCTGTAAAATACTCAATTGCCTTCCTTCCAAGGAGATAAAGGTGCGGAATGTGTCCTTTAGAAATCTCATTTTTTATTTCCCTTTCTGCAAGGTGAATTATATTGGCATTGAAACTCCCGCATAGCCCCCTGTCTGATGTAAATACAAAGATTAGCCTTTCTCCTCCTTTCTCTTCAAGAAGGGGGTTTCTGTAGTTTTCCTCGGATAAAATGATAGAGGAAAAAATTGACTCAAGTTCTCGAGAAAATTTTGAAAAACTGTTAAGCCTCTCCACAGCCCTCCTCATTTTTGCAGCAGAAATCATTTTCATAGAACGGGTAACTTTTTCGATTCCAAGAAGAGCCTTTTTTCTTCTTTTTAAAAACCTTAAAGAAAGCATCAGGGTTTAAATATTTTGTCAAACTCCTGCAGAGCAGCATCCAGTTTCTTCTTTATCTCCTCCGTAATCTCTTTTTTCGTCCTCAATTCATTGAGAAGGTCCTGGTGTTTCTCATCGAGAAATTTGTACAGTTCTTTTTCATATCTCCTTAGAGCGGAGACCGGATATTTGTCAACATATCCATTTGTGCCAGCATATATTATGATGACCTGCTTTTCCACAGGAAGGGGTTGATATTGATTTTGTTTTAAAAGTTCTGTAAGCCTTTCTCCCCGGTGGAGAAGCTTTTGAGTTGCTTTATCCAGTTCGCTTCCAAACTGTGCAAAAGCAGCGAGTTCTCTATACTGAGCAAGTTCAAGTCTTAACCTTCCAGCCACCTGCTTCATTGCTTTTATCTGTGCAGCACCTCCCACTCTTGAAACGGACAACCCCACATTGATGGCCGGTCTTATTCCTGCATAAAAGAGATCCGTCTCAAGATATATTTGACCATCTGTGATAGAAATCACATTTGTGGGTATGTAGGCAGAGATGTCACCTGCTTGCGTCTCTATAATAGGAAGGGCTGTAAGAGAACCTCCTCCGTCTTCGTCCCTCAACTTTGCTGCCCTTTCAAGAAGCCTTGAATGGAGATAAAAAATATCTCCGGGGTAGGCTTCCCTTCCCGGCGGTCTTCTCAACAACAGAGCCAGCTGCCTGTAAGCAACCGCATGTTTGGAAAGGTCATCATATATTATAAGAGCATGCATTCCGTTGTCCCTGAAGTATTCTCCCATCGCACATCCCGCATAGGGAGCAATGAACTGAAGGGCAGCGGGTTCACTGGCTGTCGCTGACACAACAATTGTCCACTCCATTGCTCCAAACTCCCTCAGCTTTTCTACAACCTGAGCAACCGTTGAGCGCTTCTGACCAATTGCCACATATATACAATAAACTCCAGACCCCCGCTGATTAATTATCGTATCAATGGCAAGTGCGGTTTTTCCGGTCTGTCTGTCTCCTATTATTAATTCCCTCTGCCCCCTTCCGATCGGAATCATGGAATCAATCGCTTTTATTCCGGTTTGAAGAGGTTCCTTGACAGGTCTTCTATAAATTACTCCGGGAGCTTTCACCTCTATCCTTCTCGTCTGTTTTGTGTTTATTGGCCCCTTTCCATCTATGGGTTCTCCCAGTGCATTCACTACCCTTCCAAGGAGCTCTTTTCCCACAGGGACTTCGGCAATTCTTCCTGTCCTCTTTACTATGCTTTCTTCTTTTATTCCCTTTTCCTCCCCCATTATTGCTATTCCCACAGTCTCCTCTTCCAGGTTGAGAACAATTCCCTTGACCCCGTTTTCAAACTCCACCAGTTCTCCAGCCATCACATTTTTCAACCCGTAGGCTCTTGCAATTCCGTCACCAACACTGAGAACAATACCCGTTTCTGCGACCTCTACGGGAGGTGTGTAGCCCTTTATCTTCTCTTTCAAAATCCTTGTAAGTTCATCAGGCGTTGCCTTCATGGTCTTTCTCCTCTAAAGTGTTCGGCTAAATTCTTTAGTTTCTTAAGCACAGAATTGTCAATTAGAAGGTCTCCAATTTTTATTATGATGCCTCCTATCAGTTCCTCATCCACTTCCTTTTTCAAAAAGACTTCCTTTCCCACCCATTCTGCTATCTTTTCGCTAAGAATTTTTTCTTCTGACTCGCTCAACTTTCTTGCTGTTTTGATTTCAGCAATTACATATCCCTTTGCCTCCATGAAAAGGTGAGCATAATGAGAAAGAAGAAGGGGAATGCTCTTTGCTTTATTTTTTTCCAGGAGTAAACGAATTGTATTAATTATGTAGGGATGAAGTTGTAACCTCTCTTTCAGTTCTTCGAGGAACCTTACCTTCTCTTCCAGTTGAACCGTAGGAAGGGCAAAATACTCAATTATCTCCCTGTCCAGAGCGGCTTCTAACTCTTTTACGTCCCTGTATATCTTTTCGCTCAGATTTTCTTCCTCTGCAACCTCAAATAACGCCCTAGCATATTTTTTTATCACTCCTCCTTTCACTTCTTAAACCATGAAAGGGCTTCGTAGAAAAAAAACCTTTCCTCTTCTTCTCCGAGCCTCTCCTTCAGTTTTTTCATGGCCATCTCCACTGCCATATCTGCAATTTCTTCCTGAACAGAAATCATTGCCTTCTTATGCTCCAGTTCTATCAACCTCTCTATAGATTGTTCCAGCCTCGTTGAGGAGTCAATTATCTTTCTCTTCATTGTTTCTACCGTTCTTTCCATTTCTTCAATAGCGCGCCTTTTCATATCTTCGACTTCTTTATCTACCCTTTTCAATTTTTCAAGACATTCCCTTTTTGTTTTTTCAACTTCTTCCTTTTCCTTTTTTAAAGAGAGCAGCTCGTCTTTTATCTTTCTTCCCCTTTCCCCTATGGTCTCTTCTATTCTTTTTCTTGTAAAAAGGAAAAGAGCCAAAACCAGGAGGAAAAAATTTACAGCCGTGAACAAAAGGTGGAATCCAAAGTGGAATCCTTCCTTCATTTTTTCTCCAGAATTTTCTCCACAATTATATCTGCCAGTTCCTGTGCAATTCTTTCCTTATCTTTTCTCAATTCCTCCACCTCGAAAAGGATTGATTCTCTCATCCTCTTCAATTTTTCCTGCGTTTTTCTCCTGAGCCTTTCCATTTCTTCTTTTTCAAAATTTTTGAGTTCTTCCATCTTCTTTTCCATCATCAGTTTTATCTCCTCTTCCGCTTTTCGTATCCTGCTTCTATATTCCTCCTCTATCTTCTCAATTTCAATTTTGCCTTCTGTTATTTCTTTAAGAAGAGTCTCTTTTCTCTTTCTTCTCTCCTCAATTATAGAAGCTATGGGTTTTAACGCAAAACTGGACACTATCAAGGCTGTAACCACATAAATCAATCCGCTTACAACCGCTGTCCAGTTCAATTCCATCATCTTTAATTTTTACTTTTTAAATAAAATGGTCTTCTAAATTTTTTTCAAGGAATCTGTAAAAATTCCCTTTCTTCCTGCAAACTTCCTATTTTCCTTTCCATCTTGCAAACTCCGTTGAACAGAGCCCCTTCCTCTACAATAAAGACCCTTGTCTGAATATCTCCGAAAACCCTTGCACTGGACCTCAACCAAACTTTTCCTGAAGAAACGATATTTCCTTCCACAATACCTGCTACATCAACCTCGTCCACCTCTATATTTCCTTTAACCTCCCCTTTTTCCCCAACAATGAGTTTTCCTTTAGTAAAGATCTCCCCTGAGAAAAATCCATCAATTCTGACTACCCCTTCAAAATACAACTTCCCTTCAAACCTGCTTCCGAGACCCAGCACAGTATGAATTTCATCTATTGTCCCCTTTTCTCCCTTCAACTTTATCATTTTTTCCTCCTTACATAGGAATCGCTGGAAGTTTAATCTCTTTTCTCTGCTTCAGTATATCGTCGAGGGTTAAATTAAGTGCATGAAGGATCACATGCCCATCTACAAAGTCAAGAATGTTCACACACGCATGATCTTGCTCAATAATGGAAAAGGAGGTGTAAGGGAGTTCAAGAAAATGGATCAAAATAATGCGGTTAACACCTCCGTGAGCCACAATTCCTATCTTTTGAGCAGGGTCCTCCTTCAAGATTTTTTCTACCGCCGGAATTACCCTCTTTTCAAGTTCAATCATGTTTTCTCCACCCGGAAACTTCTCATGGGGAAGAATCTTTCTAAACCCGTTCAAAATGGGGCTGTCTTTAAGAATTTCTTTTGCCTCAAAGATATGTTTGTTCTCAATCTCTCCTATGGAAAACTCCCTTAAGAGGGGTTCTACTTTCACAGGTAGTCCTGTTTTTCTACTTATTATCTCAGCGGTCTGAATGGCTCTTAAAGCGTCAGATGACCATAAACTTTCTATACCCAGTTCCTTTATTCCATCTGCAAGAGTTTCTCCCTGCGTCCTTCCCTCCTCACTGAGAGGGTGCCCCGGATAACTTCTTATAATTCCGTCTTCCCCTATTGCAGGTGCATGAGCATGTCTCATCAAATACAGCCTCTTTTTCATGCCTCAGAAAAAAACCTGCTGGCTTCCTGAAATCTACTTTTCAGCTTCCTTCCTCCTATTTTCTTCTTTCCCTTCCTCTAATTCCTTTGATGAGAGGGACTTCTTAAATTCCCTTATAGCCTTTCCAAGTCCTGAAGCCAGTTCAGGAAGTTTTTTTCCTCCGAAGAGAAGGATTATCACACACACGATTAAAATTATTTCGGTCCATCCCAGATGCAGCATGGAATTTTATTCTAACCGTTTTTTTTCTTTATTCAAGTATTTTCATCTTTGTCATTTAGCAGGAGGAAGATTTCGTCCCACTGCAGAGCCGAGACATATTTTTTGGCAGTCTGAAGGTAGTACTTTCTTTTTTCATCCCCTACAGGAAGGAGATTAAAAATCTTTCCCACAGCCCTTTCTATACACCTCCTCTCCATCTCATCCCTCCTTTCCCTGTTCAAACTGAGGAGTTCCTGAGTGGTAAGGTTTTCCCCTCCCTTTATGAAGTCTATTATGAGATAGGGTTTAAAATCCTCTTTAAAAATCCTGTTCAAGAGGAAACCAACTCCACAGGAGGAAGATATTACCGAGATTCCTCCATAGGGGAGAACCTCAATATGACTTATACCAAAAGGTTCATAGATTGAAAGACCTATTTCACAATCAGAGGCAATTCTCAACTCAACGAGATCGGTTCCTTCAGGAACAAGGCTTCCGCAGGTTTCCCTGCTGAATCCAAACTGGTTTATGAAGATAGCCTTTATGCTTTTGCTGTGCTGGTTAAAAACCTGGATATAATCCCACATCTCTGCTTCAGCACCTACCAGGTCGGGCCATCCTTTTCTGTGATTGAGGGGCCATTTATACTCTCTTTCCATCTTCAATACATCCTCAGGCTCTCTCCCCGTTGCGATGAGCGTGGAAAGAAGGATGTACGCTCCCTTTAAACCTCTCTCATGAAATATTCGGTCGAGATAATAAAGTAGGGTCAAATCTCTCCACAACCCTTTGCTCACGACAAAGCGAGCCACATGGGTAAATATCACATCTGGTTCAAATCCAAGGAGTTGCTTCAAAAAACTGTTCACTTTTTTTCTGCTTTCAACCTTTTCGTCAAAGGTAATCTCTCTAAAAGAGAGCCCATTATATCCTATTTTTACCTTCTCTATTTCCCTTCCTTTCAAAAATGCAAATTCTTCCTTCACAAGGTCACTCACGCATAAAATTACGTCCAGTTCATCAGCCCTTTTTACGAGTTCATTCCTGGGATTCTGTTTTTGAGAACCAAATACCTCTTCGAGGCTTCTTTTTCCCTTTTCCCTTTTGAGGATGTTGTAAAATGAAATATCATGACCGGGATGGCTTTCAACTATAAATCTGGCAGTAGAAATCTCGTGAGCAACAAATATAGTTTTCCACCTTTCACCGTTCATCTTTACACTCAGAGCAGATGGAAGTCCCATGTATTCATGGGCGAATATGTGGAACTCGTTTTCCTCTCCGTACATTTCTTTTATCAGTTCAACAAAGGGAATTGCTATTCTCAAATACTGCTCATAATCCCAGTTCGTCTCGTAGAGGTCTGAAGATATACCAAACCTCTCCCAGAAGGAATACTTAAACCTCGCAACCTCATGCAGGTGCATGTTCTGGACACATAGAAGGAGAAAATCAACCTCTCCCCCCTTTCCCTCGTTCTGAATGGGCTTTTTTCCGTATATGAGTTCAAGGTTGTATTTTCTTTTTATTTCTTCTATCTTTCTTTGTTTATCTTTCATAAACCATGCTCTACCGCATTCTATCTGAGAAGTTTTGCTTATTTCCTTTATCGCCTCTCCGGGATTACCAAAAACAGGACCATAAAGAAGAGTTCTCCCGTATGTCTTCTTATAGGGAGTTGATGAACACCATCCGTTTATTACCGCCCCTATTCCTCCAATTTTTTTTACCACTTCGTGAGTTACGTGAACCGCTATCTTCATTTGTCAAAAGGAATACTACCATACTCCCCTTCCCTCCTCAAGAGGACCCTTTTATATGACTCCGTATGCGAGCATAGCTTTTGCCACTTTCAGAAAACCTGCTATGTTTGCGCCCGCAAGGTAATCCACCTTGCCGAGATAGGCTTGAGAAGCATCTACACATTCCTTGTGAATGTACTTCATTATACCGTGCAACCTCTGATCAACCTCCTCCCTTGTCCAGGAAAGTCTCATGCTGTTCTGTGTCATTTCAAGCCCTGATGTTGCCACTCCTCCCGCGTTCGCTGCTTTTGCCGGACCGAACAATATTCCGTACTCCTTATAAATATTGATTGCCTCAAGGGTTGATGGCATATTGGCTCCCTCCGCCACACATATGCATCCGCTTTTGGCAAGATATTCTGCGTCTTTACCACCTATCTCATTTTGAGTAGCACAGGGAAATGCTATATCCACCTTGATTCCGTTTTCCCTTATAACCTCCCATACCGATTTCCCCTCGTAATATTTAAGGTTAAACTCCTCCGCATATTCCTTGATCCTTCCCCTTTTTACATTTTTCAGATGCATTAGGAATTCCCACTTCTTTTCACTAATTCCTTCTTCATCAATTGCCACACCATTTGAGTCAGAAACCGTGATGACTTTTCCGCCGAGCTGATTGACTTTTTCTATAGCATACTGAGCCACATTTCCTGAACCACTTACTGCTACAATTTTTCCTTTGAAATCGAGTTTTCTCGTTGCCAGCATCTCAGCAGTAAAATAACAGAGTCCATAACCTGTTGCTTCGGGTCTGATGAAACTTCCTCCATACTCTATTTCTTTTCCAGTAAAAGTTCCCGTATGTTCGTTCATAATTTTCTTATAGTAACCAAACATATATCCTATCTCCCGTGTTCCCACTCCTATATCTCCAGCAGGAACATCTACATCCGGACCCACATGTCTGAAAAGTTCGCTCATGAAGGCATAACAGAACCTCATGACCTCCCTGTCTGATTTCCCTTTCGGATCAAAGTCCGAACCTCCTTTCCCTCCGCCCAGCGGAAGCCCTGTGAGAGAGTTCTTAAAAATCTGTTCAAAACCCAGAAACTTAAGAATGCTGAGATTTACAGATGGATGAAACCTGAGACCACCTTTATAGGGACCAATTGCATTGTTGAACTGAACCCTGTATCCTCTGTTCACATGAACCTCGCCCTTATCATCTTCCCATGTGACTCTGAAGATCACAATTCTATCCGGCTCAACAATCCTTTCATATATCTTCGCTTTCACAAATTCCGGGTGCCTGTCCACGGTAGGCTCCAGTGTGGTCATAACTTCTGTAACCGCCTGAATAAACTCGGGCTCATCTGGATTTTTTTCTTTTACCTTCGCTATTACTTCCTGGATCAAAGACATATTAACACCTCCTTACTTTGTAATTTTAAATTTTACAAGTTATTTATTTAATAATATTAAAAATTATTGTCAAGCTTTTTTAAAGTTTTTAACTCTGAATGCGGTGAGATTTTCGACCGGTATTTTGGATTTTCCTTGTTTTTTAAAAAAAATCTGTTTAAAAATATAAAAAATGGAGGTGTGAAATGGAAAGAAAAATTTTCATTACAGGTTTTCCTGGCTTTATAACAGGTCATCTGTGCAAGGTTCTACTCAAAGAAGAGGTTTTTCTCTACCTCCTCATTCATCCGGACTTCATGAAGAAAGCAGAGGAAGAGAGGCAAAGAATTGACCCGGAGGGTAAAAAGACATCCCTTATAAAAGGAGATATAACTCAACCCCTTCTGGGAATGGAGAAAAAGGAATATGAGAGAATAGTGGAAGAGGCGAATGAGATATTTCACCTTGCTGCAATTTATGACCTCGCAGTTGGAAGGGCACTCGCTCACAGAGTAAATGTTGAAGGAACGTTTAACGTCATCCAGTTAGCGCTTTCGATGAAAAACCTGCGAGTTTTCAATTACATAAGCACATGTTATGTATCGGGAAAAAGAGTGGGAGTAATCCTTGAAGATGAACTCATTACAACGCACGGATTCAAAAACTTCTATGAAGAGACAAAGGGATGGGCTGAAGTCCTCGTGAGAGCATACATGGACAGAATTCCCACCATAATTTTTAGACCTGCTATAGTTGTAGGAGATTCCAAAACAGGAGAGATAAACAAGTACGATGGTCCCTATTATGCAATAAGATTCTACATGAGATTTCCCAGGATAATAGCAGGACTTCTTCCAAAATTTGGAAAACCGGATGTGCCTTTCAATGTGGTACCTGTGGATTTTGTGGTAAACGCAATGGCTTATATATCCAAACAGGAGTCGGCTATCGGTAAGACATTTCAACTTGCTGACCCCAATCCTCTGTCGACGAAGGAATATTTTGAACTACTGAAAGAGAAAGTGACGGGAACAAGAAAAGGATGGAAGATGCCCACCTGGCTTTTGAACCTTCTTCTCAAAATTCCCCGGGGTTCCAAAATTGCAGGGTTCCCGAGGCAGAGTGCGGTTTACCTTGAGCATTATGCAGTCTACAACACAAAAAATACCGACGAGATCCTGAAAGGAACAGGTATAAGATGTCCATCTCCTCCAGAATATATGGACACGATGGTTGAGTTCGTGCGCAAAAACCCCCATATTCCACTTGTAATTTAAAAGAAAAAACCAGATTTCTGAAAGGGAATAAAATCAGGTTATCAGCCTTTTTTTCATAAATTTCATTGAAAGGTAAAAGAAGACAAGCCCCCATACAAAGAGGAAAAGGACATCCAGAATGAGGGAAAAGGAAAGGTGTTTGGTATAAATCTCTCTTGATAAGTGAACGGAATAGGTGAGCGGAAATAACCGCGAAATAAAGGCAGCCCATGAAGGTAAAGAGTTTATCGGAAAGAAGATTCCCGAAAGGATAAACATGGGAGATATAAAGGCTGTAAAATAATAAGAGAAGAAATCATAAGAACGAGAAATAGTTGTGAAAAATAAAGAAGTGGAAGCAAAGGTGAAGCTTGTTAAAAGTATGTTTAGAAGATTGAAAATTACGAACCATCCTGGCAAATATCCAAAAACCATCGTAAAAACCATCATTACAATTGCAGCAAGTGCACCTTTTGTGATACCCCAGAGTATCTCTCCGATCACGAAGTCCTCAATCATTATAGGAGCGATGAGAAGGGCCCTGTATGTCTTCTTTCCAGCAACCCGTGTAAAAGAACCGAAAGTACATTCATAACTTGCTCCAGTCATTGCTGAAGACATTATGATCCCCGGAACTATAAATGCTACATAATCCATCCCATCTACATTCCCTATGAGCGCCTTGAATCCGTAACCGAATCCGAGAAAATAAATGAGTGGGTCAACAGCATCTCCTACAAGGCTTGTAAGGAAGTTTTTCTTCCATGCTACAAAATTTCTCAACCAAACCTTAAAGGGCTTCATCTCTTAATCCTCTCCCTGTCAATTTCAAAAACAGGTCCTCCAGATTGGGATTCCTTTTTATTATGTTCTCAATTCCGAGAAGCAAAATTTCTCCCCTTGCAGAGTCAGGGTTCTTTGGATAAAGGGTAAAGATATTTCCGCTCACCCTGTATTCCATATGGTATCTGGCAATGTAACCCAGCAGTTCCCTCTTCTCCTCGTCAGATTCCACTTTTACCTCAAGAACGACAGGAGGAAGATGGGTGGATATCAATTGATAAGGTTCGCCAATATCGATTATCTCTCCTTTATTTAAAATAGCCACCCTTTCACACAGCTTTTCCGCTTCCTCCATATAATGGGTAGTAAGGAGAACCGTCTTTCCTGATTTTGAAAGGACAGAAATGGTATCCCATATAACTGCTCTTGACCTTGGGTCAAGCCCTATGGTGGGCTCATCCATAATGAGAATTTCGGGATTGTGGATAAGTGCCTTCGCAATAGCCAGTTTCTTCTTCATTCCTCCCGAAAGGTTTTTTACCTGTTCATCTTTTCGTGTAAGCCCGAAGAAATTGAGGAGTTCCTCAGCCCTTCGTTTTGCTTCTCTCTTGGGAAGATCGTAATAAAGCCCGTGGAAGTAAAGGTTCTGAAACACCGTAAGTTCCTCGTCAAGAATCTCTTCCTGTGCAATAAATCCTATTTCCCTCTTTATCGCCCTTGTATCTCTTGCCCTTTTTCCGTTCACTTCAAAAAAGCCTTTATCCGGAATCGAAAAACCCATGAGTATATTCAGAAGGGTAGTTTTTCCTGCCCCGTTCGGACCAACAATTCCAAAGCACTCTCCTTTTCTCACAAAAAAGGATATGTTTTTCAAAACCTCAACGTCTCCAAATTTTTTTGATATCCCCTCTATTCTTATTGCTATACCCTTCTCCATACTCCAACCTCTTAAAACCTTTCAGGACGTCCCTATAAACTTTTCAAGCACTGCCTTCTGAGTGTGCAACCTGTTTTCAGCGCATTCAAAAATAACTTCTTCAAATTTTTTGAAAACCTCTTCTGAAATTTCTTCACCCTTATGGGCAGGAAGACAATGAAGGACAATGGCGGAAGGAGAGGCCCTCTCAAGAAGGGAGGAGTTCACCTGAAAGTTCCTGAATGCCTCTTTATCTTTCTCATCTTTTTCCTGACCCATGCTTATCCATACATCTGTAACAATTACATCAGCACCTGCTACCGCCTCTTCGGGAACAGAAGTCCAGTAAACCCTTCCTCTGTGCATCTTATCCATGAGTTCCCTTAGGGGACGAAACCTTGGAGGGGTTGCTACTCTCAATTCAAATTCCATAATGAGGGCAGTCTCTATGTATGTATTCGCCATATTGTTTCCATCGCCCACAAAGGCAAACTTCAGGTTTTCAATCTCCCCCTTTACTTCCTTAACGGTCATGAGGTCAGCAAGAACCTGCAGGGGATGGAAGAGGTCTGTGAGCCCATTTATTACAGGAACGGAAGAGGCTTTCGCAAACTCTTCAACAAATTTGTGAGAACCTGTCCTTATCACCACTCCATGAAGGTATCTTGAAAGGACCATTGCTGTATCGGCTATGTCCTCACCCCTTGAAAGCTGAAGGGAATCCGCGTGAAGAAACAGGACGTTTCCGCCCAGTTCAATCACTCCTACTTCAAGTGAAATTCTTGTCCTTGTCGAAGGCTTATCAAAAAGGAGTCCAACGGTTTTTCCTGTGAGAGGCTTTGGATGTTCTGATTTTCCCCTGACGTTTTTGAAATATATTCCCCTTTCGATAAATTCCAGAACCTCCTTCTTTGTTAAGTCGCTCATCCTTAAAAAGTGTCTCATAGTTCTTTAAAAACCTCTTCAAGAATTTTAATCCCCTTAAGAAGTTCTCCCCTCTTTATTATAAGAGGAGGGGTGATCCTCAAAACCCTCTGCTGAACAGCATTCAGAATGAGACCTTTTTTAAGTGCCTTTAAAACCACTTCTTCCGCAGAAACCTTTAGTTCTATTCCCCACATGAGTCCCATTCCTCTAACAGAAAGCACAAGATCAGGATATTTTCTGGGAAACTTCAGAAGGTGCTTTTTTAGGACCTCTTCACATTTTCTCACATTATCAAGCACTCCACTCAAGAGTTCTTCAACAACCACTTTTCCCACCGAAGTAGCAAGTGGATTCCCTCCAAAAGTTGAAGCATGCGTTCCGGGCACAAAAACTTCAGCAATTTCTTTTCTTGCGATAACCGCTCCTATGGGAATTCCTCCTGCAAGTCCTTTGGCAAGCGTAATTATGTCCGGTTCAACGCCAAATTTTTTGTATGCGAAAAGCTCTCCAAGCCTTCCCACCCCAACCTGAACCTCATCAAAAACAAGTAACGCTCCAACTCTTTCACATATTTCCCTTAACCTTTTCAAATAACCCTCCGGAGGAAAAATTATGCCTCCCTCACCCTGCACGGGCTCTACAAAAACTCCGGCACAGGATGAGTTTATTACTTCTTCGGCAACATCCACATCTCCAAAGGGAATGTGCACTATATCACCTAAAAGGGGTTCAAATCCTTCGTGATATTTCTTCTGCCCTGTAAGGGAAAGGGCCCCCATGGTTCTTCCGTGAAAGGAATTTTCCATTGAAACAATCCTCTCCCTTTTTTCCTTCTTGCTCCAGAAAAACCTCCTGACAAGTTTGAGGGCAGCCTCTATGCTTTCTGCACCGCTATTGCAGAAGAACACCTTCCCTCCGAAACTGTTTTCCGAAAGAAGTTTTGCGAGTTCAGCCTGTTCCTTTATATAATAGAGATTTGAAACATGAAGAAGTTTCTTAGCCTGTTCGAAAATCGTCTTCACGATCCTCGGATGACTGTATCCCAGCGAATTTACCCCTATTCCCGCTACGAAATCAATGTATTTATTCCCCTCGAGGTCCCACAGGTATACTCCCTTACCCCTTTCAAATGCTATCTCCAGCCTTTTGTAACTGGGAAAAAGAAATCTTTCGGTCGCAGCTTTCAAATCCTCCATGTTCATTCCACTCCTCCTTCTTTGTTTATGGTATAATTTCTGTCCCTATTCCCTTGTCGGTAAATATCTCCAGAAGGATTGCATGCTCTATCTCACCATTTATTATGTGAGCCTTTTTTACGCCACCTTTAACCGCCCTCAAACAGCACTTGATCTTTGGAATCATTCCGCCCTGCACGAATCCCTTTTTCAGAATACTTTTTACCTCTTTAAGCTTTATGGAAGGGATTAACTTTTTGTTTTCGTCGAGAAGTCCGTCAACATCTGTAAGAAGGAAAAACTTTTCCGCTTTTAAATAAACTGCGATCTCCGCAGCCACGGTATCAGCATTTATGTTAAGGGATACACCGCTCTTATCAACTCCCACCGGAGAAATCACGGGAATATACCCCTCATCAATCAACGAATTTATAAGGTCCACGTTTACCTTCTTCACTTCTCCAACCCTTCCAAGCTTTTTATTCTTCACCCTCTCTGCCAGAATGAGATTTCCGTCGGAACCACTCAATCCAATTGCCTTTCCGCCAAGCCTGTTTATCTCCCTGACCAGTTCCTTGTTCATCTGCCCCTGAAGAACTGCTTCCACCCATTCCATCGTTTCATCGTCAGTAATCCTTATTCCATTCTCAAACCTGCTCTCTATTCCAATCCTCTCAAGGACCCTCGTGATCCGGGGACCACCTCCGTGAACCACGACCGGTTTTATCCCGATATGCTGAAGGAGAACGATGTCCTCACAGAAGGTATCTCCCCCTTTCTCCTTTACCTTTCCTCCGTATTTGAAGACAAAGGTCTTCTGATAAAACTTCCTCATGTAAGGAAGTGCCTCAATCAGAACTTCGGCCTTTTTTATTAAATCCTTCATAAAAAAAATTTATCAGAAAAAAACCCTTATCTCAAGAAATGACAAATTTTTCTGAAAGGTCCCTTTCTTATTTGACATGAGAACCGAGTTGAGGTAATTTATTTAATCATAAAATAAAGGAGCGAAAAGATGAAAAGGACTTATCAACCACACAACATTCCGAGGAGAAGAACTCATGGGTTCAGAGCAAGGATGAAGACAAAAGGAGGAAGGAAGGTGTTGAAAAGGAGAAGGAAGAAGGGGAGAAAAAGGCTGACAGTTACCACATATAGAAAATAAAGAATGAAAAAGTATGGATTTTCCCGTGAAGAACGAATTACAAAAAAAGAGGATTTTCAAAAGGTGATAAGGGAAGGAAAGGCAATTCCAGTAGAGGGATGGACAGCTTACATACTGAAGAAAGAAACAGGGAGAACGCGTTTCGGAATTTCAGTTTCAAAAAAAAGTGGAAAACCTGTGCATAGAAACAGGGTAAAAAGGATCTTCAGAGAAATATTTCGTCTCAATAAACACGTTCTTCCCCTGTCCGATATAGTGGTTATTTATAAGGGCGAGGCGAGAGGGATAAATTTTGAAGAAACAAAAAATAAATTTCTTGAGGCAATAAAAAATGCCTGAAAGGTGTATCCTTTTTCTCATAAAAATTTACAGGTTCTTCTCCCCCTTTTTTGGAAGAAGGTGCAGGTTCTACCCGTCCTGTTCCAGGTATGCTGAAGAGGCAATTACAAAGTATGGATTTCTGAAAGGAATATTCCTCTCGATCAGAAGGCTCCTCAAATGCCATCCCTTTCATCCAGGTGGTTATGATCCGGTTCCGTAATGAACGACAGGTCTCTTGAAATAAGAGCCTTTCTTGCCATCCTCCTCTCGATTCTCTTTTTATATATTTATCAGGCTTTTCTCATTAAAAGCGAACCACCTTCGCAAATTGAAAAAAGGGAAACACCTGAAATAGTTGAGTCCAAAAGCATTCCCTTTATACCTTCCAGAGAGGAACTGGAAATGGAAACGGAAAAATTTTATCTAAAACTCTCTGGCGACGGAAGTTTGAGTTCTCTGAAATTGAAGGAGTATAAAGTGAAGGTTGACGACGAAAATTTAAAGATCGACCTGATAAAATCTCAAACCCCTCCCTATCCCCTTTCCCTTTTTATATACCTGGAGGGCACCACACAGCCCATTGTTCCTGAGATGAAAGGTGAGAAAAAGGGAAAAGAGCTCATTTTTAAAGGAAATGTGGGAAAAGTAGAAGTTTATAAAATATATAACTTCAGAGACGAGTACTCCTTTGACTTTTCCATCGCATTTGTGAATCTCTCTACCGAACCTCAGAAATTGTCTGCGGAAGTAATATGGTCTTCTTTGCATCTCGAAGCCTCGAGAATTTATAATGAATCTTTTAAAGGATGCATAAACGGAAAGGTAATTACCAAAAAGAAGGTAAAATCTCCCGAAACTCTCGGCGAGGTAGAATGGATTGCCCACGACATGAAGTATTTCCTCGGTGGATTAATCCCTCTTTCCCCTCCATTGATGAAGGCTTATATCTATCCCTTCATGGAAAAAGACATAATCTCGCTCAGAACCCCCCTTATGGTTTTGCCACCCGGAGGAGAGGAAAGATTAGACTTCGTTGCTTATGGAGGTCCAAAAATTGAAAGCAACCTCAAATCTATTAAAAAAGGACTTGAGAAGGCGATAGACCTGGGCTGGTTTGAGTTCCTTGCAAAGCCTATTCTCAAAATGCTAAATTTCTTCTACAGATTCATACCGAATTATGGGGTTGTAATCCTCCTGATCGTCATCCTTGTTAAAATCCTCTTCTTCCCCCTCACAAGAATGCAGTACAGGGCGATGAAGAAGATGAAAGACATTCAACCCCTGATTGAAGCGGCAAGAAAGAGATATGCCGATGATAAAGAAAGATTGCACAGGGAAATCCTTAACATATATCGGTCCTACAAGGTAAATCCCTTAAGCGGATGCCTGCCACTTTTGATCCAGTTTCCCGTCTTCATTGCCCTCTATCAAGTATTGATGAACGCCATTCAATTAAGGCATGCTCCATTTCTTTTATGGATTAAGGACCTCTCTTCACCTGATTCCATTGGAAAGATAGGAATTCTGGGTATTGAAATCTCAATAAGAATTCTTCCCCTTCTTCTCGGAATAACCACCTACGTACAACAAAAGATTTCCCCTCAACCGGGAGGGGAAGGCGAAGAAATAACAAAATGGATGATGAAAATCATGCCTATTCTTTTGACCATCCTTTTCTGGGCTTTTCCATCAGGACTCGTCCTCTACTGGTGTTCTAATAACATAATTTCAATAATAGAAGGGATTGTGATAAGACTCCTTACAAAAAAGAGGTAACATTTATAATTTCAAAAATCACAGCGGGGCATCGCCTCATTTAAGTTTCTTCCCCTGATCACATCTGTTGCCTCACTTCAGTCTCTATTCCAAATTCTTCCAAAATTTTTTCGTTTTTGTTATATGCGTGAAGAAAGTATTGTCAGGAGATGCTTCTGCACTATATTTTCTTTTAGCTTTATCGCCAGTTTTTTATACGCCTTCCTGTACCTGTCTTTTAGCCTGTTTATCTTCATCTTCTCCTCTCTTTTCCAGTAAAAAATGTTCGGGTGGAAATTTCAACGAGGCAATGCGGGGGTGGCATTTAAATTTAAATTGTGGTATAATATAAAAGCTCCGGAGGAGGTAGCGGTCGCCTGTGCTTTATGCACAGGAGGAAAGTCCGGACTCCAGAGGGCAGGATGTCCTGCCGCAAGGCAGGATACTGGCGTCGCGAGGCGCCAGGAAGGAAAGTGGCACAGAAACTAAACCGCCCGCGAAAAGCGGGTAAGGGTGAAACGGTGAGGTAAGAGCTCACCCTTTCTGCTCGAAAGGGCAGAAATGGCAAAACCCCATCCGGAGCAAGACCAAGCAGGGGTGGGTGGCCCGCCCTTAACCCCGGGTAGGTCGCTCAGAGTAATGACCGCTGATACAGAATCCGGCTTATTACCTCCTCCGGAGTTTTCAAAAAAAACACTTCTTCCATAATGCGATGTTTATAAACCTCCAGAGGCTTTCCTTTTTAAGGAGTAGAGATTTGTATTTCAAAACTTTTTGGGGCTGAATGAATTCCCTTTCAGAAAACACTACATTTTCAAAATAATCCCATCTCTCCAAAATCCAATCTTTTTCCGGTGTAACAAATCCCTTTTTATCCTTCCTCCACACAATCTCATCAGGAACAATTCCCTTTACAGCATTTCTTAATAAAAATTTGCTCCATCCATTATGGATTTTATATACTGATGGAATTCTCATCTGAAGTTCTATAAGATTTTTATCATCTGAAAATGGGGTTCTTGCTTCTATAGAAAACCACATGGAATTCCTGTCCTCATACCTCAAAAGGGTTCTCAAACTTTTCTCAAGAAGTTTTGATGAAAATGAGTTTAGTGAAGAAATAAGAAATTCCTCATATTCTCCAAGTTCTTTTCTATAGGATTCCAGGAAATCCCTGTTTAAACACTTTGTTTCAAGTTTTATAATTTCTCTCACTTTAGCCCTTAAAAATTCTGGAACGGTCTTCCATCCAAAAGATTTCAAAATTCCTTTAATTATGTATTCATTATTCACCGGTGAATTGGATATTTTCAAAAATTCCTTCATAAAGGAGAAAATTGAAAGGCTTTTTATCCTCTCTAAAAAGAAGGATATATAAAAATGAGGATAGCCTGCGAATATCTCATCTCCGCCCTGTCCATCAAGAAGAACCTTTATTCCGTTTTCCTTTGCCAGTTTCATCACCCTGAACTGTGCGTATATACTTGTTGATGTAAATGGCATTTCCTGCGCTCTAACGAGTTCTTCCAAATCGCTGACAAGTTCTTGAGAAGCGGGAGAGACCCTGTGCCATTCTGCTCCCGTCCTTTCAACAACCTTCTCAGCCCACCTGCTTTCATCAATATCTTTTCCTTCAAAAACGGCTGTAAAGACCTTCTGCCTATCTCCAATCTTTTCTATTTTCTTTATCCTGTTTATTTCATGGACAAAGCAAACAACAGTTGAAGAATCAAGTCCACCGCTCAGGCATGTCCCTATTGGAACATCGGAACGAAGCCTTATTGAAATAGCCTCGAGTAGGAATCTTCTTGTCTCTTCAACATATCTTTTGAAACGGTTTTCGTCAAACCTTTCCAGTTCTGTATTTATTTCGGGGCTCCAGTATCGAAATTTTTTCAACTCAAACCTTGAAAGGTCATAAACGAAAGAATGAGCCGGTGGAAGTTCATAAATATTCTTGAAAAATCCCTCTTCAGGGTCTTCATACCCGAATAAAAGATAATAAAAAACAGCCTTTGAATTGATACCTGACTGAACCATCCGGGTTCTCAGTAGGGGTTTTATTTCAGATGAAAAGATGAAAAGCCCTGGTTCAATGTAATAATAAAGTGGCTTCACTCCTGTTCTGTCCCTTGAGCCGAATAAAATTTTTTTCCTTCTATCATATATGACAAATGCCCACATTCCGTTTAGTTTCTCAACGCATTTTTCTCCCCATTCCTCGTAAGATTTCAAGAGGACCTCTGTATCAGAATTTGAGAAGAACCTGTATCCCTTTTTCTTCAATTCCTCCCTCAATTCAATGTAGTTGTAAATCTCACCGTTATAAACCACCCATAAAGTTTCATCCTCAGTTTTCATGGGCTGATGAGCCAGCGGTGAAAGGTCAATAACTGCAAGCCTTCTGTGTCCCATATAGAGGTTTGCTTTTTTATTGAAATCGTCCATGTATTTTCCAGAAAGGACTTCTAAATCTCCATTAAAAGTGTCAACAGCAATATACCCTTCGTCATCGGGTCCCCTTCTTTTAAGGGCATCGGTCATTTCTTTTATTATTGCAGGCGGAATTGGATGCTTGCTAAATATTCCCGCTATCCCGCACATTGATTTCTCATAACTCCCTTTTTAGTCCCAATTTCTTCATTATCAGATTGATGTCCTCTTTATCTGGAATAAATTCGGAAAGTAACACCCCTGTGTCTTTAACAAATCTCCATGTTAAAAAAATTGTAGTTGTGAGATATGAAAGGCTCGCAGAAATAGCTGCTCCCGCAGATTTATATTCTGGAATAAGAATTAGGTTAAAAAGAATGGTAGAAATCAGACCAATTGAAGCGCCCAAGGTATTTACATAATATCTTCCTGTTCCAGCAAAGTAATGGGCCATGATTGTTCCGAATCCAAGGGCAATTATTCCTGTGGAAAGAAAAGCCAATATCACCTTTACATGTAAAAAATCCTTTCCAAAAATCAAAGCAAAAAACTTCGCAGGAAGGAGCAGAAGAAAGAAAATTGCCAGGAGTGTCAGAGACAGGCTCAATTTAGAGAGCTGGATGCTAATCCTTCTTGAATAATTTATATCATTAGAGTTTGCAATCTTTGAATACTGAACCAGCGCTATACTATTTCCAATTATCCATACAGCCTCTGCCAGAGCCACTCCAACAGAGTATATTCCTACTGAAGAATGGTCACAATAATAATTTAAAAAATAATAACTTAATCTATAATTCATAAACTGAATCATATTTCCAAGTTGTGCCATGAATCCCAAACCTGTAACTTCCTTCAAGATATCACGAATGTTCTCAAATTTTTGAAAAAAAAAGCCTCTGAAGAAATCTTTTACAAAGAAATAACTCACAATAAGTGGAATAATATAAGAAAGAAAAAAAGAAAGCACAAAATATGAAACTGTTTGTTTTTTTAAAAAAACAAAGAATATGAAAAGGGCGATAAAATTTACAGCCGCCTGTAATAAAAGAATAAGGTTGTAAATCCTGAGATTTTCCCTGCCGGCCATCACCATTATGTGAATAGAGACAAAAGACCAGATGAGGGAAAGAAAGCAGATATAGAAATTCCAATGTTTTAAATTCCAGTTTATAAAATAGAGAGTAATGAGGGAAATCAAAAAGATAAGAAATGCCCATATATATGATAGAAGGATGAGAAAAATGGGATTTCGCCGCGGAACAAGATATACAAGAGCAGGTCCGCCGACAAAATTATTTATAAGCAAGATAATTCCTATAGTAGTAGTGATGATAGCGACAATTCCCCTTCCTTCTGCTCCAAGATATTGAGTCGTTAATATAACGACCAGGAAACTTAGCAATGCAGAGATTATTTTCGTCCCCATTGTCTCAACTATTTTTTGGAACATCTTCTTATTACTCTGTATTTTATTTCTCCCTCCCAGTAATATTTCGTATATGTATAAGGAATATACTTCCAGATTTTGTTTAAAAGGTGATTTAAAAATTTCAGAATTTTATTATTTGTATATAAAGGTTTGTACCCGGGATGTGTCTGATTTAAATAAAAAATCCTGTAAAAAGTTTCTGAAGGAGATTTAAAATTTGTTTTTTCAATAAATATCAATTCATCTTTCTTTTTGAACACCCTCCACCTGTGATATGATTCATTGAGAAGGAAATCGCTGAATGGACCTGGTGTTTCAATGTATCCCTTTTTAGAAATCCTTTGGAGTTCCTCGCAGAATTGAGCAGGGTCTTCTACATGTTCTGCAATATGAGAGGCAACTGCAAAATCAAAGGTCTTGTTTTTAAAAGGCATGAACAAAACATCTCCGATTACAAGGGTTTTTCCGCCTTCAATTTTGAGCTCCTTCCCTGCTCTATGAATTGATTCTCCTGTCTCTCTATCAACCAGCACATCTGCCCTTCTGAATGGATTATGGCCACTGCCCACATCAAGCACCAGCCATTCAGGAGAGATGAAAATTTTTTTACCTCCGTATCCAGTCTCCCAGCGGGTTACTATATTTTTATAAACTTCATAGAGCTGCTTACCAACTACCTCATAACTGAACATTTTTTTTGCGTATTCCTTCATCCTTTTAGAATCATACCTGTGCCAGTTGGCAAGCATGTATAATATTGCGGATTCAAGTTCTTTCGGGTTATCAGGTTCTATCAATATTCCAACATTTTCATTTACAAAATCCACAGGACCGCCACATCTTGTGACAATCACGGGAATACCGCAGGCTATTGCTTCTGCAGTGGCAACTGAAAACCCTTCAAAATTGCTGTTCAACACATGGAAATGGCTCTCGCGGAGAAGTTTCAGTTTCTCATCTTCCGGGAGATATCCGTGAAAAAATACACATCTTCCAAGAAGGTTTAGGCCCCTTGAAAGACCCTCTAAATACCCCCTGTCATCTCCCTCTCCAATTATGTGGAACTCAAAATCCTTTATTCCAAGCCCGTTATAAATCCCGGAGAGACACTTGATGATCCCAGAAATGTTCTTATGCCTATCATCCAGACGGGCGACGAGAACAATTTTTTTCTTTTCTGTCTCTCTTTTTTGAAGAATCTCGGAAGAAAGGGTTTCATCGCTTACAACATTCGGAATCACAAAAGGGTTTGAATGAAGTCCTAATTTGACCATTGCGTCTTTCATTGCGGTGGAATCTACTATTACCGCTTTGCTGTTTTTGAATATCAATCTTTCTTTTAATTTCCATAGCCTTCTTTCTTTCTCCAACCCTCTTATAATTCTGAGGGGTGTATCATCATGCTGGGTAACCACATAAGGAATTCCTTTCAAAAGTTTGAGGATTAGTGCAATTATTCCATTTGGAAAAATCACATCGTTGAGATGGACGATGTCGGGTCTGTGGAACTTCTCTTTTATAATTTTCAATCCAAGATAGCTTCCCACCAACAGTCTTAAAAAATGAATGGCCTTCCTCAGAAGAGAAATTCTTATTTTGCTTTCCTTATAATACACCCTAACTGTCAGAATTTCGTTCTCATAGGCTGTCTCCAACTCCACATTTTTTTTCATGCTCAGGTCTTTGTCTATTACCAGAACTGCTACATCACAGAATCTTGATACTGCCTCTATCTGTCTTTTTGTGAAAATCCCGGAGATAGGATTCTTCCTCCCCGGGTACCAGCTTGCAATGAATAAAATTTTATACCTTATATGGCTAAGTTTCTCCTTTACCCTTTTATCTTTCATTCTCTACCCTCCTTAAATCTGTCTCCATCATAATTCTTACAAGTTCTTCAAACCTTGTTCTTGGCGTCCATTTGAGTTTTTCCCTTGCCTTTGATGCGTCTCCTACGAGAAATTCAACCTCTGCAGGTCTGTAAAACCTCTTTGAAACCTCCACTATGACTTTGCCTGTTTTTCTGTCTATCCCTTTTGTATTTTCATTTTCTCCTTCCCATTCTATTTTGAATCCAGCAACCTCACCTGCCTTTTCAACAAATTCACGAACCGAATGCGTCTCTCCCGTGGCAATCACATAATCATCGGGTTCACTCTGCTGAAGAATTAACCACATCGCTTCCACATACTCAGGGGCATATCCCCAGTCTCTTTTCACATCCAGATTTCCGAGGACAAGTTTTTCCTGCAACCCATATTTTATCCTGGCAAGGCTGTAGGTGATCTTTCTCGTCACAAACTCAATTCCCCTCAACGGAGATTCGTGATTAAAAAATATCCCGCAGCAGGCAAAC
>Ga0197143_1000823_pt1 | contig 29295 bp, 22 predicted proteins | sample GBS70_MetaG_FD_148603 | JGI IMG/M metagenome (GOLD analysis project Ga0197143, IMG submission 148603) | Sediment microbial communities from Great Boiling Springs, Gerlach, Nevada, United States - GBS 70_MetaG | ecosystem: Environmental > Aquatic > Thermal springs > Hot (42-90C) > Sediment... | reverse complement strand
GATGCAAGGGAAAGGGGATTTCTCGGTAAATCAATTCTCGGAAAAAGGGGATTTGATTTTGATATTGAAATAATGGAAGGAGCAGGCGCATTTGTATGTGGTGAAGAGACCGCTCTAATCGCATCCCTTGAAGGAAAAAGGGGTATGCCGAGGCAGAGACCACCCTATCCGGCAGAAAAGGGTTATAACGGAAAGCCCACAAACATAAACAATGTAAAAACATACGCTTCTGTTCCGGTGATAATAAACAGGGGAGCGGATTATTTTGCCAGCATTGGAACTCAAACAAGCAAGGGGACTATGGTTTTTGCATTGACTGGAAAAATAAATAATTCAGGGCTCATAGAGGTTCCAATGGGAATAACCCTGAGGAAAATCGTATATGAAATTGGCGGTGGAATTCCTAAGGGAAAGAGGTTCAAGGCAGCTCAAACCGGTGGTCCATCCGGCGGATGTCTTCCAGAGACATTTCTTGATGTGCCAATAGATTATGAATCGTTAACAGAAGCGGGTTCAATGATGGGTTCTGGAGGAATAATAATCGCAGATGAGGATACATGCATGGTGGATTTTGCAAAATACTTCCTTGATTTTACCCAGAAAGAGTCCTGCGGAAAATGTGTTCCCTGCAGGGTTGGAACGAGACATATGTTTGAGATATTAGACAGAATAACGCAGGGAAAAGGAAGAGAAGGAGATGTAGAGCTTCTTGAAGAGCTTGCGAAGACAGTTAAAGAGACATCACTCTGTGGGCTTGGACAGACTGCTCCAAATCCAGTGCTTACAACAATAAGGTATTTTAAGGACGAATATATTGCTCATATACAAAGAAAGGAATGTCCTGCAAGGGTTTGTAAGGATTTGATTTCATTTTACATTCTTCCAGAAAAATGTGTAGGATGTCTTCTTTGCTTAAAGAACTGTCCAACAGGAGCCATCACAGGTGAATTGAAAAAGCTCCATGTTATAAATCAGGAGAAATGTGTTAAATGCGGCGTGTGCTATGAAGTATGCCCACCAAAGGTTAGCGCGGTTGTTAAACTAACAGGAGAGGAAAGGAGGAAAGTAAGTGCCTGAAAGCATAAGAGCAACAATAAATGGAAATGAGATAAAGTCAAAAGCAGGAAGGACAATACTTGAAGTTGCAAAGGACGAAGGAATATATATACCGACCTTATGCACTCACAAGCTTTTGAGTCCCTATGGTGCCTGCAGGATATGTGTGGTTGAGGTTGAAGGTTTTGAAAAACTTCTTACATCCTGCAACACTGAACTGAAGGACGGAATGGTTATAAAAACTGATACTGAAAGGGTCAAAAAGGCAAGAAGGGAAATTATAGAATTTATGCTTTCAGAACATCCATCAGCCTGTCTCCTCTGTCCATATCAGGAGGAATGTTATGAAATTCAACACTGCAATGTAAAACTTGGAACAGTTGTTGGTTGCAGGTTCTGCGCAAAGGATGGAATCTGTGAACTACAGAAGGTTGTAAGGGAACTGGGAATTAAAGAGTTCTTACTTCCATCTATATACAGAGGAATACCTCCGGAAAAGGATGACCCATTTTTTGAAAGGGATTATAATCTCTGTATCCTGTGTGGAAGATGCGTTCGAATCTGCCAGGAAGTGAGGATGACGGGCACCCTTTCGTTTCTGAAGAGGGGACCAAACACAAAGGTTGGGACTTTGTTTGATATATCACATTTAGAAGCAGGATGTGAATTTTGCGGTTCCTGCGTAGATGTTTGTCCAACGGGTGCTCTCGTTGAAAGGACGAGGAAGTGGAAGGGAGTTCCGGATGAAAGAATTAATAATACCTGTCCATTCTGTTCCATGAATTGTGACATTATTATGGATGTGAAGAAAAAAGAAGTCTTTTGCGTCTCGTCAACTGAAGAAGGGCTATTATGTTCGAGTGGAAAGTTTGGAATAGTCGGAATGATTCTTTCGGGAGAAAGGGCAAAATCTCCTTTAATAAAAGAGAAAGGAGAGGTTTTGTGGGATGATGCTTTATCCTTTGTCACAGAGATTTTAAAATCCTGCAGAGAAGATGAAATTGGAATCGTTCTTTCTCCCTTCTTGACAAACGAAACAATATCTTCGGCAAAGTCTTTTGCAGTGTCTATGGGAATAACAAAAATAACATCGCCAGCACTGAGATGGAAATCCACGAGTTATTCAGAAATTTTGTTGAGTAAAAAACCGAAGATTTCCTCTTATAACCTTTTAATAGTTGCCACTCCACTTCCTGCCTCCCTTGAGATAGAAGTTAAGCACCTTTCTGCTAATGGAGGCGAGGTATACGAGTTCAATCCATCAGAGACATTTCTTACAAGGCATGTGAATTCCTTCAGATGCGCTCCTGAACCGTCTTTTGTCCCTTTAATGTTTCTCAAAGCAGTAAAGGAAAAATCTGGCAAAAAAACAGAGATTGATAATATTCTGAAAGAAGTGGATTTCAAATCTACATTATCTCTCTGTGGAATTTCCGAAGGAGAGCTTGATTCTTTGATGGAAAGAATAGAGAAGGCTAAAAAGAAAGGGTTCATTTATGATGTGAACTCAATTCATCCATATATAGTGAAAGGTCTATCCGAAGTTCTTTCCGTTGAGCCAATCCCGATAACAAAAGATGGGAACGAAAGGGGACTTATTGAGTTATCCGAAGGAATGGTGCCTTATGATGAGTTTCTATCGGATGAAAAAATAAAGGTAGTTTATTCAATAGGAGTTCCCTATGTGGGAGAAGGTAAGAGGACAATCCTTCAAGACCAGTTTTTAGCCTCTCAGAAAGGTTACTGGGATGTGTTCCTGCCGGTGCTTTCTTATGCTGAGGAAGATGGAACTTATATCAACTTATGGGGGAAAAAGAAAAAGTTGACAAAAATTTCGGAACCAATCTTTCAAGTTTTTTCCGACATTTGGGTTCTGGAAGAAATTTTGAAAAAAATGGGAAAATCTCTTTCCCATTCAAAAAAGAAAGTTAAAACATCTAAAAATGTGTCAGGAAGAGAGGAGTTTTTATGGAGGATACCTTCTCCTAAAAAAGAAGATGAATTTTATATCCATCCAAAAGCCTTCCCCAATTTCTTCAGGGGCTTTGAACTTCATTCAAACCTTAAAGGTTTTAAAAGGATAATGGACGGAGAAGGAATTTACATAAGTGAAGCCGATGCGAAGAGATTGAATTTTAAAGAAGGCGAAAAGGTGATTTTGAGAATTGGAGAAGAAAAATCTGAGAGGGTTCTCTACCTAAAAAGTGATATAAAAGAAGGAGTTATAGAAATTGTTCCATCATATAAAGAAATGAAAGAAATTCTTTCAATGAAAGCAAAAGGAATTATTCCTAAGGGAAAGATTGAGAGATGAAGAAAATTGTTAAAATGAAAAAACTTATCCCAAATTTCAACGAGATGGTGGTATACCATCCATATATAGCAAAAAAGGCAAGAGGGGGGCAGTTCGTAATAGTTAGACCTGATGAACGCGGGGAAAGAATTCCACTCAGCATAAGCGATTTCAATAGAGAAGAAGGGACAATCACTATTGTTTTTGAGGAAGCAGGTGTTTCAACAAAGAAACTGGCAATGAAAAAAGAGGGGGATGTCCTTCCTACACTTGCCGGTCCCCTTGGAATTCCTTCAGTTATTGAAAAATTTGGAAAGGTCCTTTTAATAGGTGGATGTTATGGAATAGGAGCCATATATCCCCTTGAAAAAGAGCTTAAGGAGGCAGGAAATACTGTAATAGTTGGAATTGAGGCAAGGTCATCTTCTTTTCTTTTCTGGAGAGAAAAACACATAAATTGTGCTGATGCATTTTATCCACTTACAAGGGATGGGTCGGAGGGATTAAGGGGGCATGTTGATACAATTATAGATGCTGTTTTAAAGGATTTTGGAAGCATAGACAGAATTTTCGCAATCGGATGCACTTTGATGATGAAAAAGGTGGCAGAAAAAACTAAAACTTTAGGGATAAAAACGATTGTCAATCTGAATCCAATCATGATAGATGGAACGGGAATGTGCGGGGTTTGCAGGGTAAAAGTTGGTGACAAGGTGAAGTTTGCCTGCGTTGATGGTCCAGATTTTGACGCTCACGAAGTTGACTGGGATGTGCTTATTATGAGAAAGAAGGCTTATGTTGACGAAGAGCTTACATCACTTACAATGATGGAGTGTATGAAGGATTTTTAAAAGGAGAAGAATATGCCGAAGGAAGTAAAACTTGAAAGGATACCTATGCCAAAGCAATCACCTGAAGAGAGGAAAAAAAACTTCTTTGAGGTTGCTCTTGGATATACTCCTGACCTTGCAATGGAGGAAGCAAAAAGATGTCTTCAATGCAAAAAACCTCTCTGCATCCAGGGATGTCCTGTAGAAATTGATATCCCTGGTTTCATAAAACACATAGCAGATGGAGATTTTGACAGAGCAATAAGAAAGTTGAAGGAAAAGAACCTTCTTCCTGCTATGTGCGGAAGGGTTTGTCCCCAGGAGGAACAGTGTGAAAAACTCTGTGTCCTTGCAAAAAAGGGAGGGGCTATTGCAATAGGAAGGCTTGAAAGGTTTGCTGCAGATTGGGAGGCAAAAAGTGGAAAGGTGGAAATTCCGGATATTCCATCGCCCACAGGCAAAAAGGTTGCAGTTGTAGGTTCAGGTCCCGGAGGTCTTACAGTAGCAAGCGATCTGATTCAGTTAGGACATTCGGTTACCATTTTTGAAGCTCTTCATGCACCCGGTGGGGTTCTAACTTATGGAATTCCTGAGTTCAGACTGCCCAAGGAAATAGTTTACAGAGAGGTTGATTTTATAAAGAAACTGGGCGCGGAGCTCGTTCTTGATTTCGTCGTAGGAATGACCGCTACATTAGATGAAATTCTACAAGAATTTGATGCAGTCTTTCTGGGAACAGGAGCAGGACTTCCATGGTTTATGGAAATTGAAGGAGAGCATTATAATGGGATATATTCAGCAAACGAATACCTTACAAGAAACAATCTTATGAGAGGTTATGAATTTCCGAAGGCTGATACTCCAATAAAGAGGGCAAAGAGGGTTGCAGTCATAGGCGGAGGAAATGTGGCAATGGATGCAGCGAGAACTGCACTGAGGCTTGGAGCCGAAGAAGTTAGAATTGTATATAGAAGGTCAAGAGCTGAGATGCCAGCAAGGCTTGAAGAAATAGAGAATGCTGAGGAAGAAGGAGTTATTTTTGAATTTTTGACACTCCCCCAAAAATACATTGCCGATGACTTTGGATGGATAAAGGAAATAGAGTGTATAAGGATGAAACTCGGTGAGCCCGATGCTTCAGGAAGAAGGAGACCAATTCCAATAGAAGGTTCTGAGTTCAGAATCCCTGTTGATGCGGTAGTTGTTTCAATTGGTCAGTCTCCAAATCCGTTGATACCAAAGACAACAAAGGGACTTGAGACAGGTAAATGGGGAAATATAGTTGTTGACCCGAAAACTGGAAAGACATCAAAGGAGAGGGTTTGGGCTGGTGGTGATGTGGTGAGGGGCGGAGCAACTGTTATTCTTGCCATGGGAGACGCAAGAATCTCAGCCCGTTCAATGCACCAATACCTTCTTGAAGGAGTCTGGTAGAAAGGGTGCTTCCTCTGCTTTGGGAAGGATTATCATTAAAAAATCTCTCTGTAAAGCTAATTATTCAAGGAAGTCACAGAAGTCACATCCGCTTGACTTTTAAAATTTAGTTTTATACAATATTACAAAAATGAAAGAAGGAGGGTAAAATGAAAAAGGTTTTATTGACAGTAGGGTTAATACTGGTATTTTCTTCCTGTGGGGAAAAAGGAACAATTAACCTTGCTGGAAGGACATCTCTTCCTGCAAAACTTGTTGTCCTTACTCCATTTACAGAGGCAGAGGTAGATGAAAACTTGAGGTTTATAGCAGAGGTTCCCGAGTTTGTTCCGAGCGTTTCAATAGTGAAGAATGCAGAAGGGGAAACGGTTCTTCTTGGATACACAATTCCGGATCACCTTGCAAAGGATGGGCTTGAAGAGTTTGCCTATTCAAACAAAAGAATCATAGGGCCGAGGTCAACAGCAGCAGCCCTGATAGTTATGAATCCAATATTTCTCGGGGTAGAGGACTGGGCGAAGATAGAGGTTTTGAGAAGGGTTGTTAAAAGCTCAGATTTTGAGAAGCTTGTTGATGGTATAGAAGATGCTATAAGAAAGGATGGTTCAATATCCCTTTCAAAACACGAAGACATTTACATCTTATCCGCAGAAATTGTGAAGAGTGTGGTTGAGAGCTCTGAAATAGGAGAGGTGAGGGGTGCAGTAACTATTGATTACAATGCCCCATGGTTTGAGACATACTATAACAATGGAGTAAGAAGTGGAATAAAATTCTTTAATCCAAAAATGGTCTATTACTGGGCGGGTGTAAGGGAGCAGCAGAACGGAGAGGAGATAGATCACCACTGGCTCCTTCCGAAGTTGAGAATAATAGACCTCTCCATTGAAAACCTTTTAAGGTTTGACCTGTCGGCGGACCCAAAGGAAACAATATGGAACGACTTCCCCTGTGACCAGCAGGTTTATAAACTCGTCAGTATGTATAAGGGGTTCAGGGGATACCTTGATCTTAATATGTTCATAGGTCCATTGAATGCAGAAAGAAGGGCACTCCTTGCAAATACATGGCAGGGAATAAAGTATGTTCTCGCACTTGTAACAAGTGTAAGCATCCTTCCCGATGGTCATCTCGTGGTTTTAGGTCTTGATTACATTCTGAATCCAAATGCTCAAAGTGCATACCAAAATCTTATGGAGGCAATAAAGAGTTATGATATATGGGACATAATATCTGCTGTTATAAGCCTGATAAGCACATTCAAAGACCCGATAAAGGATTACCTCTTCAGTTCATTTGGGCAGGATGTTTCGGATAGCTTCTTGAGCGCAGCTCTTGGTGTCATAGGGGATATAGCAGGAATAGCCATAAAGGTTTATAACCTCACAACCCAGACAATTCCCTTCTTCTATGATTTTATAGATGCTCCTGAGGAGGTCAGATACTGGGCATTGAACTGTGCAGTTACCGATTCAGGACCCCCGCTTATATCATTCATAAAACCCAATTATGTAGTAACTGGAAAGACACTATCTGTATGGGGCTCATCTTTTGGAGAGGCTAAGGGGAATATAAACATCTACCTTCCAAATTCTAATGAGAAAGTCGCGGTGGTTGGTCCAGATTTGATAACAATGTGGCTTGATACATTTATAACCTGTTATATTCCAAACCTCGCTGCAGGAAGCTATGAGTTTACAGTTGCCAAATCCCTGCCCGGTGGTAGAGAGATTGAGAGTATAAAGTTTCCATTCAATGTGGTCCTTCCAGGAATGGGGCCGGGTGAAGGTGGTGGCGGCGGTGGAGGCGGATGCACTTATACCGGAAGGCATCATGGTGGACTTTCTCCCCTTCTTATTCTTCCTCTAATCTTCATTCTCTTTTACAGGGTAAGAAGGCACTAAAAATAATTTTCTTTTCAAAAATTTTGAAATAGAGGGAATGCACAAGATGGTGCATTAATTTGAACAAAAAGGTTCTCTCTTAAAACTTTATTTATTTTTTTGGTGGCATGAAAATTGCCTCCTTTCTCAAAAAGAAAGGAGGTAAAAAATGCACGAAAACTGGAACCTTGAGCTTCCTGAATGGGTTGAACAACCAGAAACTACATATACAGGCTATCCAATCACCCCTATAAAATTTGGGTTACCCAAAGAAATTGATTCCCTGTGTCCTGAATGCGGAAAAATTATTAAGGCTCTCCTCTATCCAGAAGGAGGAAAGGTATGGATAAAAAAGAGATGTGAAGAACATGGCGAATTTTTGGACATTTTCTACGGAGACGAAGAGCTTTATTACAGGTGTGAGGAGTTTTGGTTTGGAGATAGTAGAGGGGTTGAAAATCCACAGATTCCCAATGCAACAACATGTCCTCTTCAGTGTGGGCTCTGCAACATGCATTTGAGTTGTTCAGCCCTTCCTGTAATTGACCTCACAAACAGGTGCAACCTTTCCTGCCCTGTCTGCTTTGCAAATGCAAATGCCACAGGCTATCTTTATGAGCCCGCATACGATGATGTAGTAAGAATGCTTGATACCCTTGCCAATCAGAGACCTGTTCCAGCCATGAGGGTTCAGTTCTCAGGGGGTGAGCCAACATTAAGACCCGACTTTTTAAAAATTGTCCGTAAGGCAAAGGAGATGGGTTTCTATTACATTCAGGTTAATACAAATGGAATAAAGATGGCAGATATTGAGTTTGCACAGGCAGCTAAAGAAGCAGGAGTTCACACCCTTTATCTCCAGTTTGATGGCGTGAATGAGGATGTTTATTACAGAACGAGAAACCTTCCCCTCCTTGAATACAAGATGAAGACTATTGAAAACTGCAGGAAGGTGGGTATAAGCATTGTATTTGTTCCAACCGTTGTGAAGGGATTCAATGACCATGAGGTTGGAGAGATAGTTAAACTTGCAGCAAAAAATGTTGACATTGTATCAGGGATAGCATTTCAACCCGTCTCATTCGTTGGAAGGTATAGCCACAGCTACAGGATGGAAAGGAGATATACAATGGCAGACCTTGCTTTTGACATAGAAAGGCAGACAGGATATATAAAAGCAAGAAGAGATTGGTATCCCCTTGCCTGCACCGCAATTCTTTCAAGGTTTGTTGGAAAGATAAAGGGCACAACCCCATTTACAGTTTCAACCCATCCACACTGTTCTCAGGGAACATTCTTCTTTGTTGATAAAAAGACAAGGGAGGTAAAATCATTAGGCGAATTTATAGATATGGAACGCTTTCTGAAAAAGGTTGCTCAGCTATACAAAAGGGCGTCTACAAAGACATTTGATTTTGTATCAAACATTGAGGATTGGAACGAACTTCAGGATTGTTTCAAAGAGGAAAAGGCACCATCGGACATGACATTTTTTGACCTTTTAAAGACCCTTGATGGATATGAAAATACAGAACTGAGAAGGACGACAGAAAAAGGAAAGGAACACGGCTATCCCCATTTCTTCGCAGCAGGGATGCACTTTATGGATTCCTATAACTTCAGCGTTGAGAGGGTGATGAGGTGCGTTATACACTATGTTGACCCAAAAGGAAGACTTTATCCATTCTGTGCTTACAACGGAGGACCTGTATACAGAAAAAGGGTTGAAAATCTCTTCAAACTTCCAGATGAGGTAGTGAAGAAAAAAATAATTGAAGAAAACTATCCAAAGGAACTCTCAAGGCTTTCAAAGAAATTAGGACTTTAAAAGCACAGTCCTCTTTAATCTATCATAGAGGAGATTGATCTCCTCCTCTTTTTCTATTTTTTCACCGTTTTTTGTAGTAATGTAGAAAACATCGGATGCCAGATTTCCGAAGGTTACAATTTTAGCTTTATATATGTTGTATCCGAGTTCAGAAATAGTGGAAGCAATGGTGTAAAGCAGACCTGCTCTGTCCGCGGTATCCACCTCCACGATCGTCCATTTAGTTGACAGTTCGTTATTCACTACGATCTTTTCATGGAAGGGGTTTACTTTTGCATAAGGTTTTCCAGCAGATTTTATATACTCTTTGATGTTAATTTCATTATTGATAACCTTTTCGAGAATCTTTCCAAACCTTTCCCATTCAAAAAACCGCGGAAGTTCAAAAGTTCCTTTCTCCGTCACTCTGAAAACATCTAAAATTCTTCCATCTTTTCTGGAGAATATAAGAGCATTGAGTATATTAAGTCCTGATATGGATATCGCTCCTGATAGTTTTGCGAATATCCCGTGTTCGTCCGTGCCGGTAACGATTATTTCGGAATATCCTTTATCACGGACATCCCTTTTTTCATAAAAAATTTTTTCCCCTTCTGATGAACGGAGAATTTTCAAGTGATGAAGAATCTCTTCGGGAGTGAAGGTTATAAAGTATTCATCTTCAAATCCCTCAATGAATTTTAAAAGTTCTAAATCTTCTCCCTCCTCGATCAGATTAATTACCCTTTCTTTTGTTTCTCTGGCTCTTGAGGATTGAAGCTGAATATAGAAATCTCCGACAGTGAGGGCTTCTTTGAGGCGGTGATAGAATTCATTTATAATGCTATGCTTCCATTCCGTCCATGCTTCAGGATGAACTGCTCTTAAATCGCAGATCGAATGAACATAAAGAATGTCCAGTATGTAGGGAGAGGATATCTGTTCTGAGATTTTCTTTATGAATTCCATATCGTATATATCCCTTTTGAAGGAGTATTCTGGAAATATCATGTGGTTTTTAATCACCTTTTCAATTACATCCACCTCTTGTAATCCTAAAATTTTTGCAAACTTTTTTGCGATTTTTGCGCTTATCTCAGCATGAGGAGTTCCTATTCCTTTGCCTATGTCATGAAAGAGAAGGGAGAACACAATTATATAAGGCTTATCTATCGACCTTGCAATTTTTGTGGCAAGGGGGAGTTTTTCTTCAAGAACCCCGCTTTTTAAAATTTCAAACTCCCTTATGGCGAAAACAGTGTGAACATCCACAGTATATATGTGATGGAGGTCCCTCTGAACCTTTCTGTAAATTTTCTTAAAAGGAGGAAAAAGATGATGAAGGATTCCTGACTCGTTCATCTCATTAATTGCAAACCATGCATTTCTGGAATTTAGTATCTCTAAAAAAAGCTTTTTTGCGTTTCCTTTCTCCCAAAAATTCTTATTTTCTTTTAGCACATTTATTATTATTTCTTTCGTTCTCTCACCCATTGGTGTTTCATATTCCTGAGACAGCTTTATCATCTCCAGAACTCTATGGGGTTCATCCTTCAAAAGATGGGGATTTTTCAATGTCAGCTTTCCACCACCTATTCTATAAAAAAACCCGATTTCCCTCCACTCTGTTTTTTTAAATGTCTCGGGAAGGAATTCTCTTTCCACAAATTTGAGAATATTGTTTATAGATTTTGTTTTTATAAAGTATTCCCTCATGAGATGTTCAGCGGCGCTTTCTCCTTTGGTATCTTTATATCCCATAAACAGGGCTAATCTGTCCTGGGATTCAAAATCAAGAATGTCATATTTTCTTGAATGGAGGAGATGGAGCAGGTTTCTTATTTTTTTAAGAAAATTTATACTTTTTTTCAAAAGAAAGGCATCGCTTTTAGAAAGAATTCCATATTTGACCATTGATTTTATTTTTCCTTCCTTATAAAGTGCTTTTACACACCACAAAATCGTGTGAAGGTCTCTTAAGCCTCCGGGAGCGTCTCTTATGTTTGGTTCAATGAGATAGAGGGTTCCTCCAAATTTTCTATGTCTTTCATTCTTGAGTTCAATTATCTCCTGAATGAAGCCCTCAGCCTTTGAATAGGTCAAATCATTTAGCATGCTCGCAAAATAATTATAAAGAGAGCGCGACCCACACACAAATCTGCTGTCAAAAAGGGAGAGTTTTACTTTTATGTCCCTTCTGGCAATTTCTATACATTCCTCAGGGGTTCTAACGCTGTAACTCAGCTCTACCCCGGAATCCCACAGTGGATATAGAAAATTGTTAATTGTTTCCTTTTCTTTTTTAACGAGGAATGTTATATCTGTATCAGAGTAAAGGTTCATTTCTCTTCTTCCGTATCCACCCGTCGCAAGGAGGGTTATTTCTTTTTTAGATAGATGCTCTTCATAAAGCTTCTTTAGAACCTTGTCCCAGAATTGGACTATTTTTGATGAAAGGACAAAGGGAGGCGGAAGAGGAGATGAGAGGAGGATGTTATAGAAATTTTTTATTTCTTCCTTAACAGACAATTTATATCTCTCCAATTCTTAACATGTATGTTTTTATTCCTGAATATATTCCATTAGCAATTTTTTCAATAACCTCTTCTTTCATAAGAAGTTTTTCATCTTCCGGGTTGCTTATAAAAAGTGCTTCCACAAGCACTGATGGCATTTTTGCATTCATTAGTACATAAAAGGGCCCCCCCTTCACATCTTTTGTTCGGTAATTTTTGTAATTAAGTTCATTCAGGATTCCATTTTTTATGTCCTTTGCAAGTGCTGCAGATTCTGCATTTTTTGAACTCAACATAAGGTCATTGAGAATAAAATCAAGTTCTGATTCAACAGATCTGAACTCAGGAATTTCATTTTCGGTGGAAAGCACTTCAGCCATTGATTTGTCAAAAGTTTTGTCAAAATAATATACTTCTATGCCTCTTGCTTTTCTGTTTCTGGATGAATTAATGTGTATGGAGATAAATAAATCGGCAGAAATGGAATTTGCGAGAGCTGTCCTTCCTGAAAGTGGAATGAATCTATCTTCCTCCCTCGTCATCTGGACATTGAAACCTTCTTCCTCAAGCTTTCTTTTGAGTTTCTTTGCTATTTTTAATGTGAGGTCCTTCTCTTTTAAAATTCTCCCTTTTGCTCCGCAGTCTTCACCACCGTGACCCGGGTCAATTACTATTGTGAGGCGACTTCTCTGCTTCTTTGTTCCCTCTTCATATTTTTCTATGACGGCTCCTATTAAGTCCTTCTGGGTATAATTCTTTTCAAAAAGGTCAATAACAATTGTGAAGGGAAATGGGATGTGAAAAATTTGATATCCCCCTATCTCACCGAAAAGAACTTCTATCAATAATCCATTTTCGTCCCTTTTTTTAACCTTCAGTGATTGGAGGAGTCCGACAGAAAACTCTTTTTTAAATTCATTTTCTAAACTGGAATTGGTCGCAAAAATTTTTATCCCTTTTATTAAATTTTTTTCCCTTATGAGTTCGTAGCGGTATGCCACCTTTCCGGAAAAAAGTATGTTTATCCTCGCATATTTCTCTGAGAGCCACCACATTATGTCCTGAAGTGCGGTTTTTTCAAGAGTTTCTTTCCCTTCAAGGGAAGAGATAATTTTCATGGCAAGGTTTTTCATATCTCCATTTTTTTCAATGGCTTTTCTGTAAAATTTTATGGATTTTTCAGGCTCCATAAATATTAATCTCATTATATCTCCCGCCTTGATAAGTGCGTCGTCTGATAGCGGGCTTTCGGGATAGCGGGTGTTTAAATCTTCAAATGCATTGAGAGCATTTTCTGCGTATTTTCTTTCGGAAGACGAAGCATAGAGCTCAAGATATATCTTTCCTGCGTTAAAAAGAGCCTTATCGGAGAATTCACAATCCGGGAATCTTTTTGATAGTTTTAAAAACCTCTGAGCACACTCAAGCAGATTAGCAACTGCTTTTTTTTGAGGAAGGGCGTCTCGCCATCTGTAATATGTTCGCCTTGTCTCCTCGTAGGAAAATCTGCATTCATTCTTTGCACCCAGAATCAATATAAAGACGAGAAATATCTTCATCTTTTAAGTATTATATTACCCCTTATTATATCAATCCACCCTCTTCTTTCTAATTTTACTATTGCAAGCGTTACTATTTCCCTTTTTATGCCTATGACCCTTGCTATGTCCCGAGGAGAGATTTTTACAGCCTTTATCTTTTCTTTGCTTTCTTGATTCGCAATAAAAGAGATTATGTAAAAAACAGCTTCCACTGTATCCAGACCGAGCAGGGGTGCTGATGGAATGTATATCTTCTTTCCCAATAATCCCTTTTTGAATGGTATCGCGTGCTTATTCTTTGAAAGGTAGAATTTTATTTCTTCAATTTCACATATTCCTATAGTGGAGGGATATAGTGCGGTAAGGTGATAGGTTTTGTTGGCTGGCGCATCCGATAATCCAAAAACCCCATGATTTACAATCCTGCAGATTGTGAAATTTTCCTCCGGGGAGATTGGAGATGAGAAGGAAATTTCACCTGAAAAGAGGATGTAACACTTTCCCTTTTTCAGTTCAGGATATAAATCTTTCCCCCGTTCAACATTTAATTTTGTAATGTTATTTTTAAAATTGCCAATCTCCCTTGATAGGGCGAGAGAACTTATAAACCATGGCTTGAATGAGCCTTTCATTCCAGAACTCTTAACACGCTTTCATATCTTCCGAATGGTGGGAATATATAAACTCCTTTCACTCTTTTAACCTTTCTCAAATAAGATAACATCTCCCTTGCTATTTTTATTCCCTCTTCCCTCTGAGCTTCTTTTGAAGGTGCTTTTGCCATTCTTTCCATTATTTGAGGGGGAATTTGCATTCCAGGCACTTCATTGTGCAGGAATTCTGCATTCCTGTAGCTCGCAAGGGGTAGAATTCCTACAATTATTGGGATATTAGAAAAATCTTTTGTTGCATCAAGAAACCTTTCCAGAAACGAAGGTTCATAAACTGGCTGGGTGAAAATAAATTCTGCTCCTGCCTGTATTTTCTTTTTAAATCTTTCTATTTCATAATCAAAATTAACTGCTCCGGGATTACAACCTGCCCCCACTACAAAGCTGGTAGCCTCTCCTATGAATTTTCCAGTGAAATCAAGCCCCCTGTTAAGGTTTTGTATGAGATGAATAAGTCCTATGGAATCTATATCAAAAACCGCAGTCGCATCTGGGTAATCTCCCATTTTTGGCGGGTCACCTGTTATGGCGAGGATATTTCTTAAACCCAGTGCATTAGCTCCTATAAGGTCCATCTGAATTCCGAGTAGATTCCTGTCCCTGCAGGTGTAGTGAATTATCACTTCTATATCGCTTTTTTCCATAATGAGTTTTCCTAAGGCAATGGGGCTCATCCTTGCCATCGCCCTGGGTCCATCTGCAATGTTTACCGCGTCTATTTTTCCTTTAAGAAGTTCCGTAACTGCCTTCAGTTCTTTCTCGTGGGAGATCCCGAATGGCGGATCAACCTCAACACAGATTATGAAGTGGTCTTTTTTCTTGAGGAGTTCTCCAAATCTGCTTCTGTTTTCAATAGGTTGGGGAGAGATTTCCTTTTTTTTTGGAAGTTCTTGAACCTCTATCTGCCATATTCTCGGCTGAATGGATTTTATAAACTTTCTCAACTCCTTTATATGTTCCGGAGTTGTCCCGCAGCATCCACCAACAATTTTTACCCCTTTCTGAATCATCCTCCTCCCATACTCTGCAAAGTATTCCGGGGTGGTTAGGTATATGGTTCTTCCTTTAATTATTTCCGGAAGCCCGGCATTCGGCATCGCTGAGACAGGTTTATTTTTCACAAAGGGAATGAGCCTTTCAATGCATTCATAAACCCCCCTCGGTCCATTTCCGCAATTCGTTCCGATAACATCAACATCCCATTTTGAAGCATGCTCTCCGAATTCTTCAGGGGTTATTCCAGAAAATTTTCCTTCACCATAATATCTGAAGGAAATCTGAACAATCAGTGGGATGTCAGAAAAACTTCTAACTGCTTTGTAGGCTGTTTCCAGTTCCTTGAGAGAAGTAAATGTTTCAAGGATTATGAGGTCCACACCCCCTTCTACAAGAGCCTCTGCCTGCTCAAGAAATGCTTCAAAAGCCTGCTCTTCTGAAATTAAGCCCACCGGTTCTATCTCCTTTCCGAGTGGTCCGATTGAACCAGCCACATAAACCCTGTCTCCCGCAATTTCTCTTGCTATTTTTGCACCTGCAATGTTTATATTTTTCACATCTTCTTCAAGACCAAAGGGTAGAAGTTTTATGCGATTTGCTCCAAATGTATTCGTCTCTATTATTTCAGCCCCTGCTTCTACATATTCTCTATGAATTTTTTTTACAATGTCCTGTTTAGTAATGTTTAGATGGTCGTAGCATTGATTTATGAATATACCCCTTCTGTAAAGTTCCGTTCCCATTGCCCCATCTGCAAGGATGACATCTCCTTCCAGCCTTTTTCTAAAATCCAATTTCATCATATTTAATTTTATCATAGATAATTTTTATATGAAATTGCAAAAATATGAAAAATTCATTGTAGAGTAAGGAGAATTTTTTAGAAGTTGCTTGAAAGTTAAAAATTTTTTATTTATATAGATGGTGAGATGAAGATTTTTTACGGGAATTCAAATCCGGAGCTTGCAAAAAAGATATGTGAGGTGCTTGGAATAGAACCAGGGCATGCAGAAGTAAAAAGGTTCAGCGACGGAGAGATATGGATAGAGATTGACGAGAATGTGAGAGGAAAGGATGTTTTCGTTTTACAATCAATATGTTATCCAGCGAATGAAAACCTTATGGAACTCCTTATCATGATGGATGCCCTGAAAAGAGCGTCTCCCAGAAGAATCACAGCGGTTGTCCCTTACTATGGATATGCGAGACAGGACAGAAAATCAAAACCCAGGACCCCGATCTCTGCAAAACTTATTGCTGACCTTCTTACAACTGCTGGTGCAAACAGAATTCTAACCATTGACCTTCACTCTGACCAGATTCAGGGCTTTTTCAACATACCGGTTGACAATCTTTCAGCACTGCTGGTTTTTATGAAATACATCAGGGAGAACATAAAGGATGATTTAATAATCGTATCACCCGATGTGGGTGGTGTGAAGAGGGTGAACGAGTATGCAGAAAGGCTCAACAGACAGATAGCAATTGTGGTAAAGAGAAGACCGGCTCCAAATGTTTCCGAAGCAATGTATGTGGTAGGGGATGTAAAGGATAAAACCGCTATAATAATTGATGACATAATTGATACCGCGGGAACGATAAAACAGGCTGTTCACTCCCTTCTTGAAAACGGTGCAAAAGAGGTTTATGCTTTCTGCACCCATCCGGTTTTGTCCGGAAATGCCTACAATAACATAGAATCTTCAAATATAAAGGAACTTGTTGTTACCGATACAATTCCCCTTTTAAAGGCATCTCCAAAAATAAAGATTATAAGCGTTGCTGAGCTACTTGCAGAAGCGATAAAGAGGATTCACGAAGAAAAATCGGTCAGCGCGTTATTTAAACAGATTTGATGGAAATTTAATGACTGAAAGGGAAGATGTCTTACAGAAACTTCTGAATATACTAAAAAAGGATAAGATATTGCGTGATTGGAGGTAAATGCTTATTGCGAACCAGTTGTGAGTCTTGAGCTTGACCTGGTAATCCAGAAAGACAGGCTGTCTAAATTTCTTGAAGAAGCAAAAAACTTTTTAACATTGTATATTTTCAGCACAGCATAAATCTAAGCACTCCAAAAAGCAAACTTCGCATTCAGGTCCAGACCGACGAAAATTACCAGCCCTTTTTAAGAAGGGCAAGGACAAAAATGGTTCTCGGCTATAAAATGCGAGTTGCAGATTTAAAAGACATTTTACAGGGTAAAATTTGGGCTTACCTTGATGAATAAAGAAGAAGGAGCAAGCGTCAGAAGGACCTGTCAGATATTCTGAGGCTCATTGAAACATATCCCCATTTAAAAAATTTCTTCCCGATACAATAAAGAAGAACATTTGTTAATCCCCAATTATTGATATAATAACTTTTCTTGTTCTTGGACCATCAAACTCACAGAAAAATATTCCCTGCCATGTTCCTAAAAGGAGGCGATTGTCAAGGAAAGGAATGGCAACTGAAGAACCTACAATTGATGCTTTTACATGGGAGTCAGCATTCCCCTCAGTGTGCCTGTAATTTCCTCCCCTCGGAACAAGTTTTTCAAGAGTGGATATTATGTCTCTAACTACATCCGGATCGGCGTTTTCATTTATTGTTATGCCGGCGGTTGTATGAGGAACATAAATTGAGACTATCCCGCTATTTTTTTCGCTTTTAGAAAGAACCTTTTCTACCTCCTTCGTTATTTCAATGAACTCAACTCTCTGTTTTGTTTTTATAGTTATTTCTTCAATCATCTTATGTTTTACGAAATTTTGACCTTTATTGTTGTATCTCCTATTCTCAATACATCTCCGTCTCGCAATTCCTCTTTTGTTATTCTTTTGCCATTAAGGTATGTTCCATTTTTGCTGTCCATATCCCTTATATAGAGTTTTCCGTTCTCGTATATTATTATTGAATGTGTCCTTGATACAGCCTCATCTGATATGGTAAAGTCAACATCCTCGTCCCTTCCTATTAGAAAGGGGGTATCTTCAACCTTTACACTTTTGCCTTTGTCTGCTCCTTTAATTACAGTTAAAAGGATGCTCATTCCTGTTGCCTTAAAATCATATAAAAACGAATCAGGAACCGGCTTGTAAACTGTAGGTTTCTCATCCTTTCCCATTTTTACCCTCCAAGGTTTATTTCCGAGATTAATATGGAAGGAGAAGTTATATTACCGATGGTTCTAAAATCGTTTCCAACAGCTTCTATTTTGTTTAGGGTCTCAAAAAAGTTTCCAGAAATAATGCCCCCGACAAATGGCTTTCTCCCATTTTTTATGAAAATTCCACTCGCTCCAATAGAGAATTCACCGGTAATAGGATTAACCGTGTGTCCACCTATAATTCCTGTTACTATACATCCTGTATCCATCTTTTCTATAAGTTTTTCACAAGGCGTATCCCCATTTATAAAAATAGATAAACCTGTCAACGAAGGGGGATTGGCAGGATTTATTTTAGAACTTCCAGATGGTTTTTTACGGTAAAGTCTTCCATACATGGTATTATATAAAAAATCTCGGAATACCCCGTTTTTAACAATAAATGTTCTTTCCTTTTTCACTCCTTCCCCATCAAAGGGCATGTAAAATGGTTCTTTAACTGATGGATTGTTTTCTTCTATTGTTAGAACCTCAGAAAAATTTTTTTCCCCTTCCTTATCTTTCAATAATGTTCTGTTTTTAAAAAGGGATTCAGCAGTAAAAGCCTGAAGGAATGGTTCAAAGAGTTCACAAACCACCCTGTTTTGAAGGATACATCTGAACCTTCCTGTTGGTGGAGGTTCACTTTTTAAAAGCATTTTTGCGGGTTCTTTCAGGAAACGGGCTACCTCTTCCAGAGCAAAATTCGGCTCACTGAAATAGAAGATGTCGTAATTTATCTGTGCTTCTCCATCTTTTTCAACTATTACCGCTCCCCCGACCTTTATTCCCCAAGTCTCTCCTTCCCGATTCATCCGCTTTGAATTCTTGATAGAGAAATATCTCCTCTCAAAGGTTATGAGAATTTTTTCAATTCTCACTCCGTCTTCATTTTCAATCTCGTTTTTTAATTGTAGAAGCATTTCTTTACCCTCTTTCTCACTAATTTTTATCCCTTTATATGAAAAACTTTCTTCATCCCCTTCAGGAATTGGGTCTTCAGGAACCTCACTTATCATGTTCTCCTTTAAGAATTTTAAAGAAGAGTCTTCGTCGACTGAATATGGAAAGGATGCGAAGGCGAATTTTCCTTTTAAATATCCGCGGCAGGATGTCCAGGTTTCTCCAAAATCTGTTGAATTTAAAAAATATCTGTCCGTTTCTATTCTGAAGCCTTCTATTCTGAGTTTACTAATATCCCACTCCATTGTTATTTTTTGAGGACATTTTTTATGAAAGTATAAAGCCTCTCCTCAAGTTCTTCAGGAATGTCAACCTCAAAACTTTTAACCACCTCGACACACTTCCTGTACGTGTTAACAAATCTCTTGCATTCCTCACAATCAACGATGTGAAGTTCAAACCTTCTTGAAATTCGTTCATCAAGTGTTCCCTCAAAATAATCCACGAGAAATGTAAACATCCTCTTACATTCCCCTTTTCTCCTCATACCTCACCCCTTTCTACGAGTGGCTGAAGCTTTTTCTTCAATAAGAGCCTTGCCCTGTGGAGCCTCACCTTTGTTCCACCCTCTGATAATTTTAAAACCTTTGCTACCTCTGTCAACGGCATCCTTTCTATGTCTTTGAGTATAATAGCAATTTTATAAGATTGAGGGAGAGATTCAATTGCTTCTTGAACAATTTTTCTTCTTTCCTCTCTCTCCAGGGTTTCATCGCTCGCTTTTATTTCCTTATCTTCAAAGTCTATTCTGTCCTTTTCATCCCTTTTAAGTTCTGAAATCAGGCTTTCTTTTTTTTTCTTTTTTCTCTTTATATATGAAAGGGCTGTGTTCACTGTGATTCTGAAAAGCCATGTAGAAAAGAGGGAATCTTCACGGAAGTCCTTTATGTATTTTATAACCTTTAAAAAAACCTCCTGCATTATTTCCTCGGTTTCATCCCTCTTTTTTGTCATGCTGAATATGAGCCCGAACATTTTCTTTCCGTATCTTTTTATAACCTCTCTGTATGCTAAATCATCGCCCCTTTTCAGTCTTTCTACGAGCTCTTTTTCTTCCATAAATTTCTAAAAATGAAAATGAAAAAGGTAAGGATAACTGGAAATGAAGGGGAAGATGACTGAGCACATCCGCAGCCTTCCTCCTTGATTATTTCTTCTTTGAGTGGTGAAAACGCTCCCGGATTATCCATTGCAGTAGAAAACAAAAAGGAAAGGGATGCCTCCCATATATGCGGAATGGCTACCCTGTTAAAAAAATTTCCGTCCTTCATCACGACCACTTCTCCGAGGTGCATTGTTTCGGGGGTTGGAACTTCATTTATAAGGATATCTTTGAGGCCATTAAGTTTTGACAAATAATCATCCCTGTGAGTAAGAGCGACTGCAAGTAGTCCCTTTGATATGTAGGCAAATCCCTCACATTCTTTTTTTAGACACCTTTCTGCTTCTAAAAGAAGATAATTGGCAATCAATTTTTCGTCATATCCATCCCTTATCTCTGCCGGCCATAAAAGCCACGCTATTGCTCCATAGAAACTCCTGAACCCTTCTCCTGTATAGAAATTTTCCATTATTCCTTTTTTTATCTCTTCTGCTCTCATCAAAAACCTTTTTGCTTTATCCTTTTCACCAAGATAGGAGAAGAATTCAGAAGCAGTCTTCATGGCAAGATAATATGTAACTGCTCCCTGAAGACCCTGCGTAAAAAGTGGATTGTCATCTTCATTTGCGATACATTGAAGTCTCTTATTTTCATCATAACATTCATAAAGCGTCTCTGCCGATAACTCTATTGTCCCTTTTACCTTCCTTATGTATTCATCCCTTCCATCCTTCAAGAATTTTGCATGTGTCCATAGTGTCCAGATTATTAAAGCTGTCTCATCTATTTCAAAAGGAATTGGACCCCCTGGCATTCCATCAGGATAATAACACATATCATAGGTTCCTCTTCCAAAGGGGTAAACGCCAGATTTTCTTTGCACCTGTGTATAGAACAAATTGTGCTTTGTGACCATTTCGTGATACCCTGCAACATCAAGGGCGAGGTTTATGAATGCCCCATCCCTTGGCCAGTCCTGTCCATAAGGAGGCTGGGTGCTTATGGAGGCAACGATTGCACCTGTATTCCTGTCCTGCGCAAGTTTTATGCTTATGAGCGTTCTCTTAGAAAATTTATCAAAATTTTTAGCCCTTGAAAGCCAGTCCTTCCAGAATTCCTCCGTTTCCCTTTCAAGTTCGTCATATCCTCTGGACCCTATCTCATCAAGAATTTTTTTAACTCCATAATAGGAATCTGAAACCGCAATAATTATTGTCAGTTCACCGTTAAATGGAAACTCAAGGGCTGAATTTGTCTGACATCCTCCTATGCTATAACCGTTTAAAGTTCCATCCTTTGCATCAATAAAGGCATCAAGGGGTTCATCAATCCATATTCCGGAATATGGACATTTTGTCATCCGGTCGTGCCCCACCTGATATGAGGAGGGAATCCTTGAACCCTTGAGCCCGAACCATATCCCGTTCATCTTTTTAAAGGGTTCAATGAATTCAAAAAACTTCTTCTTTCTTTCAATTTCCGGAACACTGAAAATATTCTCAAGTAAAGAAATGTCCCTTTCTTCAGGAATCATATGAAAGATGATTTCATCTTCATAGAAAGCTAAAAAATCGTTGTTTTCATCGTCATACCAGTCAAGAAGTGGCAGATACGGAGCCTTTCTGTTACAGGGAGCAAGGTTTTCGTAAAAAATTAAGGAACTTATTTCTTCAGGTCCTTCGTAGTGAATAATGAGAACATCTGTAGATGGTGAGACAAATGCCTTCTGGATTATTTCCTTTTCATTTAAGTAAAACCTGTTCAAGACGATTGGTGTATCATCAATGTATGACTGCTCGGAAGGAAGGTCTCTGAGCCATTTAACCTCATTTCCGATTTTTATTCCTGAAAAGATTCCCATGTTGGGTTTCGCTCCCATGTAGGCTAAGTCGTATGCGTGATATCCTGCATCAACTGGAATAATTGGGGTGAAGTAGTTTAAATGGTCATAAAATCCGGGAGAGGGCCATCTCAAAACAGTTATTTCTCCCTTCTCTGAAAACCCTGCTGTGAGCCCTCCATTGCCCGTAAAGGCATTTATGTTAGTAGCCCCGAACATATGCTCAACCATATCAGGTTCATGGGAGAGGAGTTTTAAAGGGAAAATTAAAAGTAGAAATAAAAGAATTTTTTTCATTTTCTCTTCAAAATGTATAAAATATTATACCAAAAGTCAATTAAAAATAACAGAAACTTACCCGCATTTGATTCACTCATGTTGGGAAGCACCTTGTTGAAAAATTTTTCGCTTATAAATGGGGGGCATAACACCCATCAATATTATTTTCCGCCACCATGTAGAATTGGGGTCAGGTCTTGCAATATAACATTGGTGATTAAATTGGGGACAGGTTTTGCAATGTATAAAGTTGTGTTATATTTTTCTTATGGCAAGACTGATGAGAATAAAGTTTGCCGGTACAGTCTATAATAGAAAATTGAAGGGTGCCTTCACCTTTCGGTAATTTTTCTTATATTAAGAACCTCATCTTTTGATATGGAAGGCATTTCTTTTACATAATCCTCCGGATTTATACCTTCAATAAATTTTCTCAAATCTTCTTTCGGCTGAACCTGTTTTATCCCTTCTTTTAACAATCCTTCAAATGACCTCAAATGATACCACCTCGTAAGCTTGATAACCGCTGGTACTCTTGATTTGAGCTCATCCAGAATAATCTCTCGTGTCTCAGGAGAAATAGAATTCCATGTTGATACCTTTGTGATAATAAATGCGGGTTCATATCGGATTCTAAAATTAAGGATGAATTTTACCTGAGTGAAAGCCTGCGTCACCGCGCAGACCAGTGGAGCACAGTATGTACCATTTATCTCTCCCTTTTTAAATGCATCTAATATCTCCCAGGCATCCCTGTAAATTACCTTTGCACCAAACTTAGAAAAAAATGTGGAGATAAGGGGGTCTGACGACCATACCCCTACTTTCAGATTTTTAAAATCCTCAACAGATGAAATCTCAAAGTTTGAAACTATGTATTCAAATCCCTGGTCAAACCATGCGAGAATTTTGAACCCATTTTTTTCACCTATTTCCTCAACCCTTTTACCAAACTTCTCCCTCACCCTGTCTATTTCCTCATCATCCCTTATCAAACCGGGTATAGAAAAAATCATAAGTTCAGGAATCAAAATATATGTTCCCTCTGATGTTATAACTACAACATGAAATTCATCCTTTTTAAAACCTTCAATAACTTTCTTTTCCGGAAGGGATGTATATGTGACGACATGAAATCCCGGAGCCCTCTGCTCTATTGCTGACACACCCTTGAACCAGAAATCAAGCCAGGGAGAGTTCTCCGGAGCCACTGTCGCCATCTTCCAGGTAGTCTTAGCCTTCGCGTAACCAATAACAAAAAGTAAAACCACTAAAATTGCCCATCTATCCTTTGCCCGCAGTAAATGCATTTGTCCCCCCTTATATTTTTTTCTGTAATCGTAAAACCCCACCTGCCAATAACTACTTTTCCGCAGGAAGGGCAATAAGTATTCTCCTTTTCGTTTCCAGGAAGATTCCCAATGTAAACAAACTTCAATCCCTCTTCCTTTCCTATTTCATAAGCCTTAAAGAGAATTTCAGAAGGGGTTGAACGCTGAGAAAGAAATTTGTAATCCGGATGAAACCTGCTGATGTGCCATGGAGTTGTATCCCCCAGTTCTGCAATGAAACGGGCTATATCCCTCAATTCAGATGGGTCGTCGTTTTCGGCCGGGATGATAAGGGTTGTTAACTCCATCCATATTCCATGTTCTTTCATCCATTTTATTGCGTCAAGAACCGGGGAAAGTTTTCCCTTGCACAATTTTTTATAGAAATCCTCCCTGAAGGATTTGAGGTCAACATTTGCCGCATCAAGAAAACTCAAAGAAGCTGAGAGTGCGTCCTCGGATATGTATCCGTTGGTTACAAATATATTCTTTAACCCATTCTTCCTCGCAAGAATCCCCGTGTCCATAGCAAATTCAAAAAATATGGTGGGTTCCGTATAGGTATACGAGATTGAATGAGCCCCTGTTTTTAACGCCGCATTAACTACCTCCTCCGGAGAAACGGATTCAACCTTCTCAATCCCATCTACTACCTGAGAAATCTCCCAGTTCTGGCAGAATGGGCATTGAAAATTACAGCCGGGAGTGGCTATGGAAAATGTTCTTGTGCCCGGGAAAAAATGAAATAATGGTTTCTTTTCCACGGGGTCAAGATGGGCTGCAATTATCTTTCCGTATGTTTCGGTCCACAATTTTCCATCCTTATTAAGCCTGACCCCGCAGATACCCCTTTTTCCTTCCGAAATGAGACAAAAATGGGGACACAACAAACACTTAATTTTTCCATCCCTTATTTCATAAAAACCTGCCTCCTTCATAAAAGATGCCTCTCCACTATGTTCAGGAAATCGTTCACGAAATAATCCATCTCGTTCAGAATGGATTTGACCTTTTCAAGAAGGTAGTTATAACCTGCAACTGCTGGAATTGCTGTAAAAAGCCCTATTGCGGTTGTAACAAGGGCTTCTGAAATTCCGGGTGCCACGACGCTTAAAGATGGATTGCCCATTGCTCCTATTTCCCTGAACGAATTTATCATTCCCAGAACGGTCCCGAGAAGCCCAATGAAGGGGGCTGTGTTTCCAACTGTGGCGAGGAAGGTAAGATAGCCTTCAAGAAGGAGTTTCTGCCTGCTTATTTCTTTTTCCATGGCCCTCTTCACATTATCTATCCCCCTTACATAATGTCCGTCCTCAGGATTTTTCTGGGAAAAATGTTTTTTCAATCTTTTAACCTCTTTATAACCACTAAGAAATGCCTTTGCGGGTGGACTGTAGGTAAGAGCCTTAGCCTTTTCTTCCACATCCTCAAGGGTTTTTGATGACCAGAAAATTTCAAGAAAATCCATGCTCTGGGATTCAGCCCTCTTCAAATAGAGGTATTTAGCAGAGATTATAATCCATGAAAAAAAGGAAGCTGCAAAAAGAATGACTATGATAATTTTAACAACAAGGGACGCGGAGAGAATCATTTCAATAATGGAACTCTTTGAAATCAAAAAATATAAAATTGAACTGTTCATCTCTTCTCAGCAGTTTTTTTCAGAAGTATTGGCTCGTAGAGGCAATATGGCTCTTCATCCAGGAAGGAACCTCTATCGTAATATGCCCTGGCTCTGCAACCCCCGCATATCTTTTTGAATTCGCATACACCGCATTTACCCTCAAGGAGGTTATAATCTCTCAGTTTTAGAAAAACCGGAGAATCCCTCCATATCTCCACAAAACTCCTTTCCCTAACATTTCCTGCCACCACTGGAAGATAACCGCACGGCTGGACATCCCCCTTCCTTGAGATAAAACACACATTAGTCCCCGCTAAACAACCCCTTGTAAAAGTGGAAAAAGCCCTTTTAAAATCTTCTCTTTCCGGCTTGCCTCTCTGGTGAACAATCCTGTAAAAATGAGGAGCGCATGTAGCTTTAAACTCAATGCCCGGGTTTTCAACCCATTTCTCATAAAACCAGTTAAGTGTCTCCTCGTATTCCTCAGGAGAAAGCATGGCTGAGTCAACTATATTAATTCCGCATCCAACAGGAACGAGCATAAATATGTGAAGGGCTGATGCCCCTGACTTTTTTGCAAGTTCAAGTATCAAATCCCTTTCTTCTATGTTGTATTTCGTAATGGTAGTATTTATCTGAACAGATATTCCGAACTTTTTAAGGTTCTCAATGCCCGCCATCGCTCTCTCAAAAGAACCTTTAATACCCCTGAAATTATCATGTGTCAATGCGGTTCCGCCATCTATGCTTATACTAACCCTCCTTATACCGCTTTCCTTTATTTTCCTGGCAATTTCTTCATTTATCAATGTGCCATTGCTTGCCATAGCAGTTATAAGACCAATTTTTTTTGCATGTTCAGCAATCTCAAAAAAATCGCTTCTTATGAGCGGCTCTCCCCCTGTGAGGATAACCACCACATTGCCAAAAGTCCTAATTTCTTCAAGAACCCTCTTAACCTCATCGGTGTTTAACTCGTCCTTTTCTCCTTCAAGGGTTGCTTCAGCCCTGCAGTGGATGCAGGAAAGATTACACCTTGCAGTAAGTTCAAAAAAAACTATCCTCAGAGGAAACTTCTCATTCTCCATCGTCTTCAACTCCATACTTTTTTAATCGGTATCTCAGCGTATCCCTTGTTATTCCAAGAAGTTTGGCGGCTAAAGTCTTATTGCCCTTTGCCTTTTCAAGGGCTTTCATTATATAAAGCTTCTCAACCTCTTCAAGAGAAATTCCTTCTTCAGGGATTTCTATTTCAACTGATGGACCTGACATTTTTGTCTTTTCCTCCTTGAGATGAGAAACAGACAAAGAAATGTGCTCAGGCAGAATTTCGTCTTCACTTTCAAGAATTACCGCTCTTTCAACCACATTCTTCAATTCCCTTACATTTCCCGGCCAATCGTATTCCATCATCATTTTTAAAGCTGAGGGATGGACTCTTTTTACCTTCTTCTTGAAATCTCTGTTAAATGTTTCAATAAAATAATTTACAAGGTGAGGGATATCCTCCTTTCTTTCCCTCAGCGGGGGAATATAAATTCTTATGAGGTTAAGCCGATAATAAAGGTCTTCTCTGAGCTTTCCATCTTCAAGAGCCTTCTCAATTCTTCTGTTAGTTGCTGAAATAATTCTCAGGTCAACATATATGTCCTTAACACCGCCAAGCCTCTTAAAAGACTGGGTCTCAATAACTTTAAGGAATTTTGCCTGTGCACTCAAAGACATTTCGGTAATTTCGTCAAGAAACACCGTTCCCCCATCTGCCAGTTCAAAAAGCCCCTTCTTCATAGATTTTGCATCTGTAAATGCACCCTTTTCATATCCAAAAAGTTCACTCTCTATAAGTGTTTCAGGAATAGATGCACAGTTTATTTCCATAAACGGATAAAACCTCCTTGAACTTGAAAAATGGATTGCCCTTGCGATAAGGTCTTTACCGGTTCCGCTCTCCCCTTCTATAAGAATTGTCCTTGCCTGGCTCTCAGAAACTTTTTTCGCAGTGGCAATAACCTCTTGCATTGCCTTTGAAACTCCAATTACATTGTTAAAATTGAATCTTTCTTTCTCTTTCTTGTAAACGCTTTCCACATGCCTCTTAAGAGTTCTCGTCTCCAGAGCCTTTTTGATTACAATTTTTACTTCTTCAATGTCAAATGGCTTCGTTATATAATCAATGGCGTTTAGTTTCATAGCCTCAACCGCATTTGAAACATTACCAAATGCTGTTATAATTATTACATCGCAAAAAGCGTCAGATTCCTTTATCTTTTTCAATATGTTCATACCCGAATCATCTGGAAGTTTGACATCAAGAATTACAAGGTCTGGAAGTTCCTCAAAAAAAATCTCCATTGCATCTTTTGCGGTACCGGCTTCAAGCACCTCATACCCTTCCCTTTCTATCTCTTTTCTGAGCGCCCATCTTATAAGAGTTTCGTCGTCAACGATGAGAATTTTATCGGCCACTTCTTTTCTCCTTTATCTACCAAAGAGAGACTCTTTTGAATGAAATCCTGATTTTATGATTACCTCCTCTATGGTATTCTTGTTCACCAGTTTTACCGGAATTAGAGAAGTTCTTACATCTACCTTTCCGTTAAAAATTTTTGTGTCATATTTAACCTCTTCGCCCTTCAGAAAACTTACTGCAACCTCCACTGCTTTTTCTGCAAGGGGTTTTATATCCTTCAAAACATCCATACTCTGCTCACCTTTTATTATGAGTTTGCAATTTAAAAGGTCGGCATCTGCGCCCGCAGTGAAAATCTTCTTTTCAAGACCGAATTCTTTCAAAACCTCTATGGCGCCCAAAATCATAGAAGAGTTGTTAGCAAGAACAGCTTGAATATCATTCCCCCATTTCTCTATAACCTCCCTCATCGTCTTTTTCGCTTCTTCGCCGGACCAATTCTTATGAGATTTCTTTGCTATGATTTTTATTTCAGGATACCCACTGAGGATAAAAAGATTCCCTGATGTTATCTGATGAGCTACAGAATGCCCCTCTTCACCCATAAGAATCACATAATTCCCCTTGCCATTGGTTGCCTTCACCGCCTCCTTTGCTTGAAGGACTCCGACATCGAAATTATCATGAGTCACATAAAAATCCAGTTCAGCATCTTTTATAAATCTATCATAAGCCACAACAGGAACTCCCTTTTTATGCGCAATTTCCACTATGGGAAAGGAAGCCTCTGAACCGACCGGCTGAACCACAAGGACTTTTATTCCCCTTGCAATTGCTTCTTTTACCTTTTGAATTTGAAGTTGTTGATCGTCATCTGCTGAGTCAAAAAAAACTGAAACCCCCATAATTTTTGCCTTTTCAATAAAAAAATCCCTGTCCTTTTTATACCTTTCCTCCTTCATCGTTGCCAGAATAAAACCGATGTCTTCCCCTTTACTCTCAATCACAAATCCGAAAAAAAGAATTAAAAATGGCATTAACCTTTTCATAAGTTCATTATATATCTTGCTAACGGAAAATCAATTTTGTTACCCTTACAATTCTACTAATCGTTGAAATTTGTCAAAATTTGTTTTATAATTTTAAAAGTGGCGGCATAGCCAAGTGGAAAGGCGGCGGTCTGCAAAACCGCTATACCCCGGTTCGAATCCGGGTGCCGCCTCTCTTAAAATTTGAAAGGAAGATTTTTAGAGCTTCCGGAACTTTCCCGGAAAGAAAGAGGGATTCTTTTTACCATCATAATTTTCGGTTTTCTTTTCAGGTTCTATGGAATATGGAGAAACCTTCCTTATGGTCTAAATCCGGACGAACCTCTTCTTATGAGAGAAGCTTTGAGATTTGGCAAAACTCTTAATATAGGTGAGTTCGTAAAGTGTGCTCCTTTTATGATTCTTAACTTTACAATTCTTTCATTATATTACATGGCGGGAAAGGCATCTGGTATTTTTCAGGCTCCCGTGGACATTGCGGTTAAATTTGTGAGAGACCCTGCAATTCTTTATTTTTTAATAAGAACCGTAACTTCA
>Ga0197143_1000821_pt1 | contig 29357 bp, 25 predicted proteins | sample GBS70_MetaG_FD_148603 | JGI IMG/M metagenome (GOLD analysis project Ga0197143, IMG submission 148603) | Sediment microbial communities from Great Boiling Springs, Gerlach, Nevada, United States - GBS 70_MetaG | ecosystem: Environmental > Aquatic > Thermal springs > Hot (42-90C) > Sediment... | reverse complement strand
GAGCGGTTAGCTTTTTATTTCCCTCTAAAAAATTAACCCGAGGCAGCCAAAGCCACCCCGGGCCCACCAAGAGTAGAGCCACGAACGCCCACAAACTTCTTCAATCCCACTATGGTGCGATTGCGACCGACACCGCCCCCCATTGGCTGGTGGCGGGGACGACGTTTCAATCCCACTATGGTGCGATTGCGACAGCGGGAAATCTACTATGCCTCTTGGGAACAAGCTGTTTCAATCCCACTATGGTGCGATTGCGACAAGCTTCGTAATACCGATCAAGTTCGGTCTCATCCTCAGTTTCAATCCCACTATGGTGCGATTGCGACAAAAGGCAGCACAAATGTTGAGCCGCCTTCCCCAAGGTTTCAATCCCACTATGGTGCGATTGCGACTAACTTTGCGCATTACACCTAACGAGGCCACCGTAACGGGTTTCAATCCCACTATGGTGCGATTGCGACAAAACAGAGAAAGCCGAAAAAGTCCGAAAGGCCGCCGTTTCAATCCCACTATGGTGCGATTGCGACCTAAAGGCCTCCCGGCCTGGGCTGCAGTTGGGAGCCCGTTTCAATCCCACTATGGTGCGATTGCGACACGATAGTCCACCTTGCTGGCATGCGACCTAAGAAGGTTTCAATCCCACTATGGTGCGATTGCGACGGGTGCAGCTCACGCCACGGAACGTCTTGGGCATAGTGTTTCAATCCCACTATGGTGCGATTGCGACGAGGGGGCCGTCAAAGCGGCGAAGTGTACACCTTCGAGTTTCAATCCCACTATGGTGCGATTGCGACGTCAATCAAACCCGGCTCCCATTGGAGATAGTGCACTCGTTTCAATCCCACTATGGTGCGATTGCGACTAGCTTCGTCGGGCATGAAGGGACAGCCCAGTTACTTTGTTTCAATCCCACTATGGTGCGATTGCGACCTGTTCCTGTGGAATTTCCACAGGGTCATTGACAACCGTTTCAATCCCACTATGGTGCGATTGCGACTTATCCAGACCATTTTGAACAGCGTAGCCAACCTCCAGTTTCAATCCCACTATGGTGCGATTGCGACTAGACCCAAAGGCGCCGGGGGGACTCAAACGCAATTTCGTTTCAATCCCACTATGGTGCGATTGCGACGGCCAAGCTCCTCCTTGAACCTCAAAAACTTCTACATGTTTCAATCCCACTATGGTGCGATTGCGACTGCGGAGGGACATGGCTTCGCTATATCTTTTTAAGGAGTTTCAATCCCACTATGGTGCGATTGCGACATATTATCTCCCTCCGCTTTGATTCAACTGTAGCGGGTTTCAATCCCACTATGGTGCAATTGCGACCTCCCGCCTCAAGTGGATGCTCGCTACATACATCCTAAGTTTCAATCCCACTATGGTGCGATTGCGACGATATAGTGTTGCCGCCATCGGAATGGTAATAACGGGTTTCAATCCCACTATGGTGCGATTGCGACTAGACCAGGCAGGGAAATGCTACCGCGTGAACTCCGGTTTCAATCCCACTATGGTGCGATTGCGACCAAGCCTGTTCCCGTAGGCGAAAGCCCTTGTCACTTGTTTCAATCCCACTATGGTGCGATTGCGACCCAGCCCCCGCCCCATAGTGCTATACTTGGACCTTGGTTTCAATCCCACTATGGTGCGATTGCGACGCTTTTATTGGGCTAACTAAAGAGGAAAGTGCGATAGTTTCAATCCCACTATGGTGCGATTGCGACAGCTTCTGACTTGGTACAGAAAGCTTTGCAAACTCGTTTCAATCCCACTATGGTGCGATTGCGACTTAGCATCCCTATCCAAGGGACAGGGTTTGGGGCCTGTTTCAATCCCACTATGGTGCGATTGCGACGAGGCAGCCACCCCAGCGCTTTCGGCTAACCCCTCAAGTTTCAATCCCACTATGGTGCGATTGCGACTCTCGCTTGATTTTGCCAAAAACTTACCAGAAGCGATGGTTTCAATCCCACTATGGTGCGATTGCGACCAAGGGGATATTAAGTTGTTAAAGTGCTTGGCTTCGGCGAAGGGCTTGGTTTTGTTTCAGCTATATTTTAGCACCTATTTTCCTTTTTGTCAAATCGGCAAAGTTGGAAAATTGGCCAATTTCGCGGCAAACCTCCGGTTACCCCCTAAACCCCGGGAGGTCGACGGCAAAAGAAATAAGAGCAGATTTGGCGTAATTTTGAGGAAATTTCGGCTTTAAAAGGCAAATTTTTGGAATTTTCCTCCCTTTTTGCCTTATGGCCAAAATGTCAAATTAGGCCGTCTTGGCCAAAAACAGCTCCAAAACCGGCAGGTCGACTGCAATTGACCACAAGGTTTTTGCGCCTTATACCAATAGAATCAAATCGGCGCTAATCCAAGATGATTGGGGGGGGAAAAGAGCAATGGCCTCATCTTAAGCACAGTCAAATGAGTTTTCCCTCCCATCCCAACCCCCTACCCCCTAATAGGGGGTGGCCCCAGTGCGTTGTAAACTTATACCCACCGAGCCGCAAGCAATAAATAAGGGGCGTAGAACTTCTCATCGTCCGTAAGATGGCTCCTCTCTACCCGACCATTGTAACCCTTTCGCCCCTTGGGATAACGCGAAACGGCTCGCCCACTCTTCCACAATCAGTCTGGAAAACAACTGGCCCTTCAAAGGGGCAAGAAAGCAAGGCCACAAGTGCTGTCTAAGCGGGGGCTGTAAGCCAAAAAGCGGAGCCTGGTACGAGCCTCGCACGCTGTCCACTGGTATTGAGGCAAATGGTGGCGGCTAAGAAGGGTTACTTGCTTTGTCCCCAGGCCCAAAGGGCAGGATAAACGCTCTTTCTGGACTGGCCCCTCTTCCCCCTCTGCCTCATACCTTATCAGGGGATGTACCCCAAAAGCGGGAAGTAGAGCTTATGCTTTGCGCCACCAATAGCTTTCTTGCTTCAAGATTTGATAAGCCAGGTCTGCCATAGGTGGGGCCCCTCCTTATTTGAGTTTTTCCCACAAGCTTTTTAGGGGGGAAACCCCACCTTTTGTCAGGATCGCTTCCACCACCTGGTAACGATCTCTTGGCTCAAACGCATGGGCGAGTTTGCCAAATAAGGCCCATTGTGCTATAGTTATCAAAGCTTTTCCCAAAACTCAAAAGGAGGAAGGGTAAGAGGATGAGGGAATACGAGCTGGCTTGCATATTTAGTCCTGAATTGGAGCAAAGCAAAATTGATTCAAATTTGGAGGATTTGAAGCGGATTGTCAAAGGCTTGGGGGGAGATGTAAAAGGAGTAAATGCATGGGGACTCAGGCGTTTTGCCTATCCAATCCGCAAGAAGAAAGAGGGCTACTACGTCTTCTTGAACTTGGAGCTTCCCCCCGACGCCGTCAACAAGCTGGACCAATCCCTGAAGTTTAACGAGAACATCCTTCGCCACCTCATAATAAAAACTTCGGAAGAGTAGGGGGTAAGGGGAAATGGCGAGGGGGCTAAATAAGATAATCCTCATAGGTAACCTTGGGAGGGACCCAGAGCTCCGCTATACTCCGAGCGGCAAACCCATTGCTTCTTTCAGCCTCGCCACCAGCCGCACCTGGGTTACCCCCGAAGGGGAAAAGAAGGATGCAACTGAATGGTTCAATGTTGTGGCATGGGGGAACCTCGCTGAAATCTGCAGCCGCCGCCTCAAGAAAGGCTCAAAGGTCTACATTGAAGGCCACCTTCAGACCAGAGCTTGGGATGACCCCGAAGGCCACCGCCATTACCGAACCGAAGTCGTGGCTAACGAAATGATTATCTTGGATGAGGAATCAACTGAAGAAGAGGAAGAGGACGAAATTCCATTTTAGGAGGAGGTGAAAATTGGCTACGGAACTTAAGGAACAAGCTGTTCAGCCCCGAAGATTTGTGCCTAAAAAGAAGGTTTGCTTTTTCTGCGCCGAAAACATTGATGAGATTGATTACAAGCAGCCGGAGTTGCTCCGCCGCTTCTTGAGCGAGTGGGGTAGAATCCAGCCCCGCCGTAAGACAGGAACTTGCGCCAAGCATCAGCGGAAGTTGAGCTTGGCGATAAAGAGGGCACGTCACCTTGGCCTTCTGCCTTTCACTTCCGAGCACATCCGCAAAAGCGGAATGTAGAGGGAATTGAATGGCCAAGCGCAAGCCACCAGCTCCTAAATTAGAAACCAAGAAGGCACGGGCTATCCGTAAGAAAGAAGAGAGACAAACTCTTTACGTTTACATCGGCCTTGGAGCAGTAGCCTTTGTAATCCTCCTGCTTTTAGCTTTAGGCCTTTACCAAGAGCTCTACGCTAAACCCGCTTCCCCGGTGGCCATCGTTGGTTCTACCCCGATAAGGACTGACGCTTACCAAAGAAGGGTTCGGCTGGAGCGGTATAACCTCAAGAGGAACATTGAGTCCCTCCAGAGCCAAAAGGCCTACCTTGACCCCCAGAAGGAAGAAGACCAATTCTACATCCAGTTGATAGATTCCCAGCTTCAGAACCTCCAATCGCGTCTGGAAAACATCGGTCTTCTGGTGTTAGAGAAAATGATTGAAGAGGAGCTCATAAGGCAGAAGGCCGCCGAAGAGGGGGTAACGGTAAGCCCGGAGGAAGTCCAGCTCTACATTGAGCGCCTCTTCGGGTACGAACGTTACCCTCCCACGCCCACCCCTACCCCAATAACTACAACTCAGACGATTACAGAAACCCCAACCCCCCCGCCAACGCCTATGAGCGAAGAGGATTTCCGCAAGCTCTACCAATCTTTCCTCTCTATCCTGGCAAAGGAAGCGGGCATTTCGGAGCAAGAATACCGGGAATTGGTAGCGGTGGAGCTATTGCGGGAGAAACTCCGCCAAGCCCTGGCCGAAAAAGTCCCCACCACCGCAGAGCAAGTCCACGCTCGCCACATACTTTTGGATACGGAAGAAGAGGCTAAGAAGGTGCTGGAGGAGCTGAAGGCGGGAGCTGATTTCGCTGAGCTCGCTCGCAAATATTCCAAGGACGAAGACACTAAGGAGAACGGTGGCGACCTTGGCTGGTTCCCTAAGGGGGAATGGGAGCCAGCTTTTGACGCTGCGGCCTTTTCCCTCAAAGTGGGCGAGATTAGCGATATAGTGCGCACTTCCCGCGGTTACCACATCATAAAAGTAGAAGGGCACGAGATGGACCGGGAGCTTGACCCCGATTACTTAGCTCAGAAGAGGGCAGCGGCTTTGGATGAATGGCTTCAGCAAGCGCGCTATTCCGATAAGGTGCGCAGGCTGTGGAAGCCGGAGGTGGTTCCCCCGGAAAAAACGCCTTGAAGCCTTTAGCCTGTGTGGCGGTAAGCCTCAATTACATTGGGCAGATGGGAAATCTTTTCCAAAATTCGGGTTAACTGCTCGGCCGAGCTTATTTCCAGAGTGGCCTTCATGATGGCTACGTTGAATTTTTTGCGAGTGGTGATTTCGGCGCTGGCTATGTTCACCCCTTCATTGGCTACAATTTCAGCGATATCCCGGAAAAGCCCCTCTCGGTCAAAGGCTCTAACCGCTATGGTTACGGGATAGCGGTGCTTGTTGTCGGCTCCCCACGCAACTTTTATCAATCTTTCCCTCTCCTTGAGCTGGAGGATGTTAGGGCAATCGGCTCTGTGAATGCTTATCCCCCGCCCTTTGGTAACGTAACCTATAATCTCATCCCCAGGGACAGGGTTGCAACATTTGGCCAAGTGAGTTAGGAGGTCGCCTACCCCAAGGACGGTAACGCCGGGGCTTTTCTCTTCCGAGGGGTGGACTCTTAAGGTTTCCTCTTGGCTTTCCAATTGGAGGAGCTTGGCCCCTATGTTCTGCGGGTTTAAGTCCCCGTACCCTATGGCTGCCAGGAAATCATCTACGTTCTCGTACTTGAACTCCTCGGCGATTTCCTCGTAACTGCGTTTTATGCCTAACTTCTTAAGCTCTTTGTCCAAAAGTGCCTTGCCCTGGGCGATGCTTTCTTCTCTGGCTTGCTTCCGGAACCAAAGCCTTATCTTTTGGCGTGCCCTTGAAGTCTTGACGTACTCAAGGTCGGGGTTGAGCCAGTCCCTGCTTGGGCCGCCCTTCTTGGCCGCAATTATCTCCACGATGTCGCCGTTCTTAAGCTTGTAATCTAAGGGGACAAATTTGCCGTTGACCTTGGCTCCGCGGCAGCGGTGGCCAAGTTCGGTGTGGATGTGGTAAGCGAAGTCTATGGGGGTTGAGCCTGCGGGCAGGTCTATGATATCGCCCTTAGGGGTGAAGACGAAGACCCTGTCTTGGAAGAAATCGCTTTTTAGGGAATCCACGAACTCTTTCGCGTCGGTGACTTCCCGGCGCCATTCCAGGATTTGCCTCAGCCAAGCGATTTTGTTCTCAAATTCTACATCCCTTGGCCTTCCTTCCTTGTACCGCCAGTGGGCTGCTATTCCGTATTCGGCTACTCGGTGCATCTCCTCTGTGCGGATTTGGACTTCCATAGGCCTACCGCCTGGGCCAACTACTGCTGTGTGGAGGGAACGATACATGTTGTCCTTGGGGGTAGCAATGTAGTCATCAAATTCGCCGGGGATTGGAGGCCATATGGAGTGAACGACCCCAAGGGCAGCGTAGCAGTCCTTAACCTCTTTGACAATGATTCGTATGCCGTAGAGGTCGTAAATTTGTTCCAAGTCTACGTTCTTGCGCTTCATTTTCTGGTAAATGCTGTAGATGTGCTTAGGGCGTCCGGTTATTTCGGCCTCAATCCCGGCTTTGGCCAGGTGGGTCTTGAGGATTTCAATGGCTTGATTTATGAATCTTTCCCGGTCCAAGCGGCGCTGTTCCAGTTTGCGGGCTATCTCGTAGTACTTTTCCGGCTCAAGGTAGCGGAAGGCCAAGTCCTCAAGTTCCCACTTTATCTTCCATATTCCAAGTCGGTTGGCCAGCGGGGCATATATCTCCAGTGTTTCCTGAGCAATCTTCTTCCTCTTTTCCTCCGGTAGAGAACCGAGGGTGCGCATGTTGTGAAGGCGATCGGCCAACTTTATGAGGACTACGCGGACATCGTCCACCATGGCCAGGAACATCTTGCGGATGCTCTCGGCTTGCTCGTAGGCCCTGCTTTCCTTTGAGCCCTTCTTGTCCAATTCATCAAGCTTTTTTAGTTTGGTTACTCCGTCAACAAGGTTGGCAATTTCTTCTCCGAATTCAGCTTTGATGTCTTCAATGTCCAAGATAGTATCTTCAACGACATCGTGGAGGAGGCCAGCGGCGATTGTAGCGGGGTCCAGGCGCAGATCGCTCAAGATGCGTGCAACAGCCAAGCAATGGGTGATGTAGGGCTCGCCCGAAGCCCTTGTCTGACCCTCATGGGCGACTTTAGCCAGCTCATATGCCCTTTGGATGAGTTCAGCGTCCTCAGGAGACTTTACGGTGCTTAAAATGTCTTGTATCTCTTCCATATAAGTCCTCCCTAAGGATATTATACCGCAAAAAGCACCAAATGCACGCCAGGCCATAAACCGAAACGACTTTGCTTTTCTTCATAGCTTGGTATAATCAACCAGACTTATAGCGGGAGGAGATAGGCGATGTTGGCTGTCGTCTCCAACGCTTTGATTATCCTCATAAGCGCTTTGGTTTTGTGGTGGGGTGCGGTTTGGATAGTGGAATCGGCAGCCCGGATTGCCCGACGGTTAGGGTTGTCCGAACTGGTGATTGGATTGACCATTGTTGCACTTGGCACTTCTTCGCCGGAATTTGCCGTCACTGTGGGGGCCGCGCTCAAGGGCCAAGGGAACATCTCTGTCGGCAATGTGATAGGTTCTAACATTTTCAATATGGGGTTTATCCTCGGGGGTGTAGCTGTGGTGCGAGCTATTGCTACATCGCGTACGATGGTGGTGCGCGATGGGGGTATGTTGATCGCACTCAGCCTACTGTTGCTCCTGTTTTTCCGTGACCTATACATTGCCCGATGGGAGGGGATGTTTTTGCTGGCTCTGCTGGTCCTCTACGTGGGGATCCTTCTGTTTTCCCGAGAGTCTGTAGAGGAAGTCCCCGCTGGCGAGTTTCGCTGGTACGATATTCTTCGCCTATTGGCTGGGCTGGTGTTGGTCATCGGGGGAGGACACTTCTTGGTGGAAGCGGCAGTTGCCTTAGCTTACATCATCGGGGTCTCGGATTGGGCTATCGGTGTGACCATCGTAGCGGCAGGCACTTCGGCGCCAGAGTTTGCCGTTTCTCTGGTGGGCGCCATCCGCGGCCGGCACGGGATTTCGGCCGGCAATCTTATCGGCAGCGATATCTTCAACTTGTTGGGAGTATTGGGCCTGGCCGCTACCATCCGCCCGATGACGGTAGACCCCAGTGTTTACAGTAGTCTGTTGGTGTTGGCCGGGATGGTGTTCTTAGTGGTCGTTTTTTTGATGCGCACCGGATGGGTAATTTCCCGCTGGGAGGGTGCGCTCCTAATCTTGATTAACTTGGTCCGCTGGATTCTGGACTTCCGTAGCTGAACATGAGCCAACCCCTTCCCCGGCGTGCGGGAGGTGTAGCATGCCTTGCTTTCACTTGCCTAAGTGATATAATTCCTCAAAAAGCTCCGAGGGAAAGATTATGGCTATAGCTCTTGTCACTACCGGCGGAACAATCGCGATGAAGGAGCAGGCCAAAGGGCAAGGAGCAATCCCTACCCTCACGTCCCAGGATTTCCTCTCCCAATTACCGGAAGGGTTCCCACCGATAATCGTTGAAGAACACTGCAATTTGCCCAGCTCTCACTTTACCTTGCAAACCCTGCAAAGCTTGCGGGATAGGGTCCAGAACCTCGTCAACAAGGAAGAGGTTGAAGGAGTTGTCATAACCCACGGGACCGACACCATGGAAGAGACCGCTTACCTTTTGGATATCACAATTCCTTCCGAAAAACCGATAGTCCTTACCGGGGCGATGAGGACGGCGGGGGAAGCAGGCTACGAGGGTGTGGCTAACCTCTTGGCCGCTTTGAAAACGGCTTCCTCTCCGCAGGCCAGAGGTCGTGGTGCAATGGTGGTCATGAACGATGAAATCCATGCTGCTCGCTACGTAACCAAAAGCCATACCCTTAGCACTGCCACTTTTGTTTCCCCCGGCTGGGGGCCTATGGGGAGAGTGGACGGGGAAAAGATAACCTTCGCTTGGGGCATAACCCGGAAGATAATCCCGTTCCGAGAGCTGGAGGAAAAGGTTTACCTAATAAAGCTTGGGGTTGGGATGGGTGATGAGTTCCTGCGTTTTGCCTTGGAAAGCGGAGCAAAAGGCGTAGTGGTTGAAGGAATGGGAGCGGGAAGAGTCCCTCCGTGGTGGATGCCTACGATAAGGGAAGCTATCAGCGAAGGTGTAGCTGTGGTCATTGCTTCAAGGTGCCCAGCCGGAGGCATATACGACCCCTACGGTTACCCCGGCGCTTACAAGGACCTTTCCTCCGCTGGGGTGCTCTTTGCCCACCACTTGAACGGGCAGAAAGCGAGGATACGCCTTATGGTCATCCTGGGCTCCGGCGCTCAAGGCGAAGAGGTAAGGGAGCTTTGGTATGAGTAGAAAGACGGTGGTGATCCTGGATTACGGCTCCCAATATGCCATGCTAATAGCCCGCAGGGTGCGGGAATGCCAAGTCTATAGCGAGCTCATCCCCTGGGATGCGCCAAAGGAAGAAGCAATGAGCCTTTCCCCAGCCGCTTTTATCCTTTCAGGAGGACCGGCCAGCGTTTACGAGGAGGGAGCTCCGTCCTTACCCCCGTACGTCTTAGAGAGCGGACTCCCTGTTCTGGGCATTTGCTATGGGATGCAGCTTTTAGCCCAAGCCTTCGGGGGGAGGGTTGCTCCTGCTCCTAAGAAAGAGTTCGGCCCTGCTACACTTGAAGTGTTGAACCCATCACCCCTCTTCCTCGGAATGCCTCCCAAATTCCAGGTGTGGATGAGCCATGGCGACAGGGTTGAGATACTCCCCCCCGATTTTGTAACTCTGGCCAGGACGGAAAATTCCCCCTTCGCCGCCATCGCCCACAAGCGTTTGCCCATTTTCGGGCTCCAATTCCATCCCGAAGTAGTCCATACCCCATTGGGCAAAGAGATAATCGCCAATTTCCTCTTCAAGGTTTGCAACCTAAGCCCATCCTGGACCGCAAGCTCTTTCATAGAAGAAAGCGTGGAGCGCATCCGGGAAAAAGTCAAGGAAGATGAGGCGGTAGCGGCAATTTCCGGCGGGGTTGATTCCACCGTAGCCGCAGCCTTGGTCGCCAAGGCCATCGGGCCAAGGCTCCACTGCATCTTTGTGGACCACGGCCTTCTGAGGGAAGGGGAAAAGGATAGAGTCGTAAGCGCACTGAAAAAGACTGTAAAGGCCGATATCAGGGTAGTGGATGCCAGTGATAGGTTTCTCCAGAAGCTCAAGGGGGTCACAGACCCGGAGGAGAAAAGGCGCATAATAGGGGAGGAGTTCATAAAGGTCTTTGCCGAAGAAGCTCAGCGCATCGGCCAAATACGCTACCTCGTCCAAGGGACCATTTACCCCGATGTTATAGAATCCAGGGCTTCCCCCACAGGCAAAGCCGCCGCTCGCATCAAAACCCACCACAACGTAGGTGGGCTTCCGGAAAGCATGCCATTTGAGCTAATAGAGCCCCTGCGCTTCCTGTTCAAAGACGAAGTGCGCCAAGTAGGCATTGCTTTGGGATTGCCCAGGGAAATAGTCTACCGCCAGCCTTTCCCTGGGCCAGGCCTTGCCGTCCGTATCCTTGGGGAAGTAACCCCTGAGCGCATCAAAATCCTCAGGGCTGCCGATGCCATCCTGTGTGAGGAAGTGGAGAAAGCCGGCTTAGCCGAGCAACTTTGGCAATACTTTGCCGTGCTCACCCCTTTGCGGACGGTTGGGGTAAGGGGTGATGCCCGAGCCTACGATTACGTTGTAGCCATAAGGGCGGTCCTATCCACAGATGGCATGACGGCTGACTGGGCTCGCCTCCCCTTTGACCTCTTGGCCCGAATCTCCAGCCGCATAACCAACGAAGTGCCCGGAGTAGGCAGGGTCGTATACGACATAACCTCCAAGCCTCCAGCTACGATAGAGTGGGAATAGATTAGCCCGATTGGCAAAGTTTGCCGCGGAAATAAAATCTATTTGGGCTTCTAAAGCCGGTGGAAAGGAGGGGAAAAGGTGAAGGGAGAAAGGGGATTGCAGCTCAAGCCAGCCGGGTGGCTGGCGGTATCGGTTTTCCTCGTGCTGGCCCTTGCAGCCTGCGCTGGGCAAGGGGCCATGCTTGGGGCAAAAGCAACCCCAACGTTGACTCCTACGCCGACATGGACTTCCACCCCGGTGCCGACGTGGACACCAACCCCGACATTAACGCCTACGCCGACTCAGACCCCGACCTCCACGCCGACTCCGACCCCAGGGGTATGGAAGAAGGTTAAGGACCCGATAACTGGGGAAGAATACCTTGCCCCACCACCAGAAGAGGAGAAGAAGATAAGGGAAGCTTTCAACGCCCTCCTTGCCCTATACATTGTAGAAGACAAGGATGACGAAACGCTGCGAAAATACGATTTTGAGGGGGCTAAAAAACGCTTCCGTCAATACACCACCAAGGAACTCGCTGATTGGGCTTCGGGATTGTTAGCCCCTAAAATAAGGGCGCTTGGGCCTGAAAATCCGATAAGGTGTTCAGACCAGAACCACTGCACAGCTGTCCAAGCCGCCCTTGAGTTCAAGGGGATGGTCGTTTTTGACCAGAAGAGCTGTGAGGCCTTGAAGAAAATTGCCCCATGCGTATTAAGGGTGGGGAGAGATAAAGTCTACTCCGATACTCCTTATGGAGTGGTCTTCATTGTTGAATTTGAGAAGGAGGGGGCGAGATGGCTGATAAAAGGTTGGCGCATAGAGCCATTGCCGCAGCCTGTGCCTTAATCCTCTTCCTAATCTTGGCCTTAGTAAATAGCCAAGGCCCAGGGCTGCATACCCTGCGTGACCACTTATTGTTGTGAGAATGCCGGTGGCACTTGGGCTTGCTGCTTAAGTGGCCCTGGCGGCAGTGGAGGAGGTGGCGGGACTCTCCAGCCTGGTAGCACGCCTACCCCTACTCCAAGCCCGGAGAGCTGCTATTAACTGCGTTCGCTTAGAATTTTGGCCAAGGATTACCTTAATTTGTCACCCCGCTCAATTCGTGCTATAATTTTATTGCCACCGACCTTATGGCGGTGAGCAGGGGGTGAGGTAAACTTGAAGTTTTGCCGCCCGGATTAGGAGCCTAACCGGGACGGGGAAAAATCCTCCTGCGTAGCCCCACCGGTGGTAATCTACATCAAAGGAGGTGTATCATGAGAAAGGGTATGCTTCTGGCAACCCTATTCCTAATTGTGGTCGCTTCCTGCGCTGGCCCGGCTAAGACTCCTACCCCAACCCCCGCTCCAACCATCCCCCCGGCCCCTACCCCAACACCTACCCCTAAAGCCGGTCCGGTCAGGGGCGGAACCTTAGTTGTAGCTATATCCGCCAACCCCGATGGCCTTGACCCCCACAAAACCGTAGCTGCCGTCACATTTGAAGTAGCCAAAAGCCTATACGATACCCTGGTGGAGAGCGACCCGCAGGGCAACATCGTGCCCGGCCTTGCCGAAAAATGGGAGGCTTCTTCAGATGGCCTCCGCTGGACCTTCTACCTGCGCAAAGGGGTGAAGTTCCACAACGGCCGGGAAATGACCTCTAAAGATGTAAAAGCCTCATTTGAGCGCATCCTCAATCCCGAGACCAAAGCCCCAAGGGCCAAAGATTACGCTGTAATCCAGAGCATTGAAACCCCGGACGATTACACTGTCATCTTCCAGCTCAAGGAGCCTCAAGCTGCTTTCCTCTCAAACCTGGCCTACGGCTGGGCAGCAATAGTTCCGGTGGAGGAAAAGGACCTGCGCAATCACCCAGTAGGGACTGGCCCCTTCCGCTTCGTGGAGTGGGTTCCCGACAGCCACGTAAAGCTTGAACGCTTCCCCGATTACTTCATAAAGGACCAGCCTTACCTGGATGCGGTCATTTTCAAGATAATGCCCGACCCAGCCTCAAAACTGACAGCCCTCAAGGTTGGCGAAGTGGATGTAGTGGATCAGGTCCCACCGCAGGAAGTGGAGAAGCTCAAGGGGAACCCAGAGATTAAATTAATCCAGGCTCCTGCTAATGGAATTTACATAATGGCCCTAAACAACGCCCGTGAGCCGTTCAACAAGAAAGAAGTGCGCCAGGCTATCTCCTACGCTGTGGACAAGAAGGGCGTGATTGAGGCGGCCCAGTGGGGACAGGGAGCGCCCATCGGAAGCCACATGCCTCCCGTAACCCCGTTCTACGTGGATCTGACCGATAAATACCCCTACAATCCGGAGAAAGCTCGCCAACTTCTGGCCCAGGCTGGCTACCCCGAGGGCTTTGAAGTCACCCTCATAATGCCACAGCCCTACGATTTCCACATCCGCAACTGCGAGGTAATTGCCGATTACCTCAAGAAAATCGGCATCAAGCCTAAGCTGGAAACTTACGAATGGGGCATGTGGCTGGAGAGGGTCTACATGGGGCGAGACTATCAAGCCACTTGCATTGGCCATACCGGTAGGCTTGACCCTGACCCCTTCCTCAACCGTTACGTCAGCGATTCCAAGGAAAACTATATGAATTACAATAACCCACGGTATGATGAGATAATCCGCCAGGCAGCCGTTATTTCTGATTTCCAAAAGCGCAAGGAGCTGTACGCCGAAGCGCAACGCATCCTGGCCGAGGACGCCGTAGCCCTCTACCTCATGGCTCCGCTCTGGACAGTCGGCGTGAGGAAAGGGGTAGAAGGGTGGCAGATTTTCCCAATAGACATATTTGACTTGCGCACCGTCTACAAAACATCAAGCTAAAGGAGTCGGGAGCTAAAAGTGTGGGGGTGCTCCGGGAAGGAGCATCCCCTACCTCAGATTTTTGGCAAACTGAGCGGGGGCATTCCGAGTGAAGGGAGCGACCCCCAATGGAGGGCCTGTGCCGCCTCGCAGTGACACTTTGGATAAAATTCTCCCTTCATAGCTCTGCAGGGTGAGCGAATGCTAAGGTACATCGCAAGGCGCATAATCTCATTGCTCATAATCCTCTGGCTTGTCTCCTTCTTAACTTTCTTCCTCCTCCAAGTCATTCCGGGAGACCCGGCCCAACTCATCCTTGGGATTGAGGCCTCTCCCGAAGCCCTTGATTCCTTAAGGGCGCGCCTTGGCTTAGATAGGCCTTGGCCTCTGCGGTACCTCCATTGGCTTGCAGGGATGCTGCGTGGGGATATGGGGGTTTCAATCCGGTTGGAGAGGCCTGTTTCATCCCTGATTGTGGAAAGGCTTCCCGTTACGGTATCGCTTGCCGTCATGGCTATGCTCATCGCTCTAACCCTCGCTTTTCCTGCTGGTATCCTCTCGGCCGTGAAGTGGAATTCGCCCTTTGATTACTTTGTGCTCTTTGCCAGCCAAATCGGCATAGCGATACCCTCTTTCTGGATAGGCATCCTCCTAATATTGGCTTTTTCCTTCTACTTGCGCATTCTGCCTACGGGGGGATTCGTAAGCTGGGGGAAAAACCCCTTTGAAGCCCTGAGGCACTTAATACTCCCAGCGACCTCCATCGGTCTGGTGACCGCTGCTTTCCTCACCAGGATGCTGCGTTCTTCAATGTTGGAAGTTCTGAGTCAGGCGTATATTACTACAGCCAGAGCTAAGGGGCTGGCCAGATTTCAGGTCATCTTCCGCCACGCTATCAAAAACGCCCTCATCCCTGTAGCCACTTTGGCGGGCGTCCAAATCGGCTTTCTGATGGGAGGGAGCATCGTTATAGAGCAGGTGTTTGCTCTCCCCGGCCTCGGCCGACTCCTCCTCAGCGCTGTCTACACCAGGGATATACCTTTGATTCAAGGGCTTGTGATGTTCATGACCACCATGGTGGTGGCGAGCAACCTCCTGGTGGACATCCTTTACGCTTACCTTGACCCGAGGATAAGGTTTGAATGAGGTCGCTGGTTTTGGGAGTTGCCCTCTTAGGGGTGGTAATTTTAGGGACTATAAGCAGCTGGATTCTGCCCCTCCCGGACCCATTGGCTATGGAAGTATCTGAACGCCTATCGCCGCCATCGTGGCGTCATCCATTCGGGACTGACCAATACGGCAGGGATTTGCTGAGCCGGATATTGAGGGGAGGAACGATTGCTTTAGGGGCCAGCGTCGTCTCTGTGGGGATAGCTTCGCTGATAGGTATCCCCATCGGCTTTGCTGCTGGTCTCAGTGGCGGGGTTTTGGATGAAATAACGATGCGTTTGATGGATGCTCTCCAGGCTTTTCCCTCCATACTCCTGGCCATAACCATCGTGGCGATTATGGGGCCAGACCCTTTGAATGCTATGGTGGCCATAGGCCTCGTAAATGCCCCAGTCTTCGCTCGCCTCGCCCGAAGCGTGGCTCTTTCCCTTAAGGGTAGGGACTTCGTTTTAGCGGCGGAGGCTTTAGGAGCTTCTCGCTTGAGGATTTTGTGCTATCACATCTTGCCCAACAGCTTAGGCTACCTTTTAGTTCAGGCCTCCATCGGGGCTTCCATTGCTGTCTTGGCCGAGGCCTCTTTAAGTTACATCGGCCTTGGGACACAGCCTCCCAATCCCAGCTGGGGCCGGATGCTGGAAGAGGCACGCCTTTTCCTGGATGTGGCTCCCTGGATGGCTTTCTTCCCCGGCTTAGCCCTATTCCTTACCATCCTGGGGTTCAACTTTTTAGGGGATGGCCTGCGAGATTTAACGGACCCATGGCGGCGCGGCCGAGGCTAATGCAGTGCTTTCCTCAGGAAGTCAATTATAAGGTCCTGCTTCTTGATTACCCCCGGCAGAAGGACGGATTTATGGTTAGCCCCATCCAAAAGCAACAGTCTTGCTCCTTTTCCCGCTGCCTCCAAGAGCCTACGGGTGTGAGAGAGGGGGATGTAGGAGTCTTTGGTCCCTTGGATTAAGAGGATTGGCCTTGGGGCAATGTCCTTTATTGCCTTTTCGGGGGAAATATCAGCAAGCTTTATGCCCTTGCGCTTTTCGGTAAGCCACAAGGTTACATAAAGTAGTGGCCTCGGAATAAAAGGCGGGCTGTTAGAAAACCAAAGGTCAAAAGCCGAGGCAAAGGGAGCTATTGCCACTACGGCTTTAACCTCCGGATTACGGGCAGCGCTTATTATGGCACTGGCTGCTCCCAAGGAGTAACCCATCAAACCGATGGAGCTATACCCTCTACCTTTGAGGAACTGCACTGCAGCGTCCAAGTCCTCGCTTTCCTTCATGCCGTAAGTGTGGCCGTTTGAGGTCCAGTCGCTGAAGCCGTGGTTCCGGTAGCTGAAAAGCAGTAAGCCAAAACCCCCTTTTTGGAGGATTGGGACAAGAGGCAACCCTTCTCTCAAGTCCCTTCCGGAGCCGTGGGCATAGATTATAACTGGCCCATTGGGCTTTGGTGGGGGGAAAAACCAACCTCTTAAGGTGATTCCGTCGGAGGAAGGGAAAGCCACTTCCTCAAATGGGCTATCACTGGGTAGGTTTAGATGGCCTTTCGGAAAAGCCGGAGCTCCGGTCATCCAGGATTCCAGGACAAGAGAAACCAAGACGAAGAGGGAAAAAGTCCCGAAGAGGCTTCCACTGAGCGATAAAAGGATTTTCAAAACGAGTTCTTCCATTCCCTCCCCCTGAGAAAAGATACTTCATTATACCCCACCTGGGCTTAAAAGGCAATTCCGAGGAGCACTTGCGCCAAGAGATCGTTACCAGGTAAGGAGGGGCTTTCCCCGAAAACATTTGGTGCATAAGTGCTACCTCTCGCCTTTGGCATACCTCCCGCAAAGAGGTATGAGGCTGAGGGGGAACGCTCCCCTTGCCAAACGCCAGAGGAGATTGAAGAAAAGATTAGGCCGAAAAAGGCTGGCAATATACCTCACATATTAAGGACATCCGGGATAAAGACTCACCTAAGCCGTCACCATTTGCCCCGATATAGGCTTCGCTTCATAGCTTATAGCACTTGTGGCCTTACCCTGGCTGTGCTTAATGGGGATGAGGCCATTGCTCTCTTCCCACCAATCATTTTGGACCGTATTAGTACCTTGTATTGGCCCATCACAGGAAAGAGATAAGAGTGTTCCTCGGATAACATTTCCCCTATGCCGGATTGGGAATGCCGGCTGCCCTCTGCTGACCCCTTAAAGCAAGCTCTTTAGGGTTGTGGCGGGGACCTGAAAGCTACTTTCCAAGCATTTTCCTTGAGCTTGTTAATTTGCTCCTCACTTAGCCCTATTTCTTCCCTCGCTACGCGGTATTCGTGCTCAAGGGTTATGGCGCTTATGCCAGGGTCGTCAGTGTTGAGAGTGGCCAGAAGGCCTTGGTCCAGGAAAATGGGCAGAGGGTGCTCGCGGTAAGATTTTATGACTCCTGTTTGGAGGTTGCTGGTTAGGCAGACTTCAATTCCTATGCCTCTTTCGGCCAAAAGCTCCATGACGGAGGGGTCTTGGGGGGCAGAGGTGGCATGGCCTATCCTTTCGGCCCCCAGTTCCAGGACTGCTTGGCGGATGCTTTCGGGGCCCGTGGCTTCTCCAGCGTGGATGGTAACGTGAAGGCCGGCTTCTCGGGCCTTTCGGAAGTGCTCTACAAAGAGGGTGCCTGGGAAGTGGATTTCGTCCCCTGCCAGGTCCACCCCCACAACTTTTTCGTCCCGGCCTTTCAGGATGGCTTCAAGTTCTTTCCAGCAGAGTTCTGGCCCATAGGTGCGGGATAGGATTCCTATAAGCCGGACTTCCACCGGGAAATCCCTCATGCCTTGGTCAACCCCTTCGCATACGGCTCTTACAACTCCTACGGGGTCCAAGCCGTGCTCTTCAGCCATGAAGAGGGGGGAGAAGCGGAGTTCAATGTATTTTATCCCCTCTCGGTAGGCATCTTCAACGTTTTCGTAAGCCACACGCCGGCAAGCATCGTAGTCCACCAGCACCTTTTTCATCCATTCAAATTTGGTAAAGAAGGCCAAGAGGCCTGGCTGAGGGGTAGTGACTTGGACATAAGGGCGCAGCCCTTCCACATCCTCTGCTGGAAGTGGTAGGCGATGCTTCCGGCCGAGGTCCAGGATTGTCTCCAGGCGAATGTTCCCATCAAGGTGGCGGTGGAGTTCGGCCAAAGGGTATTCTTTGCTCATCGCTACCTCCTTACCTTACAAAAGCGGGGTGCAAGGAGCCGACCCCTGCACCCCGTGCCCTTTCGCTTTTTATTTCATCATCGGTATCTTGAGGTTGTATTTCTTGGCTACAGCAATTGCTTCTTCGTAACCCGCATCCACATGGCGTATCACGCCCATCCACGGGTCAGCGGTGAGGACTCGCTCCAGGCGGCGGGCGGCTTCAGGAGTGCCATCGGCTACTATTACCTGGCCGGCATGGACGGAGTAGCCTACGCCTACCCCTCCCCCTTGGTGGATGGCCACCCAAGTAGCTCCGCAGACGGCGTTGAGTAAGGCGTTTAGGAGGGGCCAATCGGCGATGGCATCGGAGCCGTCTTTCATCCCTTCGGTCTCCCGCCTGGGCGATGCTACCGAGCCAGCATCCAGATGGTCGCGCCCTATGACTATGGGAGCCTTGACCTTGCCTGAGGCCACTAACTCGTTGAACTTGAGGCCAGCTTTGTCCCTCTCTCCGTAGCCGAGCCAGCAGATGCGGGCCGGAAGCCCTTGGAACTTCACCTTCTTCTGGGCCATCTGAATCCAGCGCACCAGGTGTTCATCCTCGGGGAAAAGTTCCATGATGGCCTGGTCTGTGACGTAGATGTCTTCGGGGTCGCCGGATAGGGCTACCCAGCGGAAGGGCCCCTTGCCCTGGCAGAAGAGTGGCCGGATGTAGGCTTTCACGAAGCCGGGGTAATTGAAGGCATCTTTCACTCCGGCATCGTAAGCCCTCTGGCGCAGGTTGTTCCCGTAATCAAAGACTATTGCCCCTCGCTTCTGGAACTCCAGCATGGCCTGGACGTGTTCAGCCATGGAGGCCATGGAACGGCGGACATACTCCTGCGGGTCCTTACGACGAAGCTCCGCGGCCTCTTCCACGGAAAGGCCTTTGGGGATATACATGAGTGGGTCGTGGGCTGGGGTTTGGTCCGTAACTACATCAGGGGTTATTCCTCTTATCACCAGCTCAGGGTAGATGTCGGCGGCGTTGCCGATGAGGCCTATGGATTTGGCTTCCCCTTTCTTCAGGGCCTCTTCTACCATGGTCATGGCCTCTTCCAGGTCATTTGTCACCACGTCCAGGTAGCCAGTTTCCAAGCGCCGTTGGGCCCTCCATGGGTCTACCTCTACGATTAAGCCTACGCCTTCGTTCATGGTGATGGCGAGGGGCTGAGCTCCTCCCATCTCGCCCAGGCCAGCGCTCAGCACAAATTTGCCCTTCAGGCTTGGCCATCCAGCCGACCTTGCAGCCGCGGCAAATGTTTCATAAGTGCCCTGGAGGATGCCTTGGGTTCCGATGTAAATCCAAGCCCCTGCCGTCATCTGGGCAAACATGATGAGCCCCATGCGTTCCAGTTCATCAAAGTATTCCTGGGTAGCCCAGGCGGGGACCAAGTTGGAGTTGGCCATGAGGACTCTTGGGGCATCCAAGTGGGTGCGGAAGACTCCAACCGGCTTCCCCGATTGGATGAGCAAGGTTTCGTCCGGTTCCATCTCCTCCAAAGTTCGGAGGATGGCCTCAAAGCATTCCCAGTTTCTGGCGGCTTTGCCTCTTCCTCCGTAAACGATGAGGTTATCGGGGTCGCCGGCGACTTCGGGGTCAAGGTTGTTCATGAGCATCCGGTAAGGGGCCTCAAGAAGCCAGCTTTTGCAGTGCAGCTGTGTCCCCCTTGGCGCTCGTATTATCCTCTTAGGCATGGTCCACCTCCTCAAGTTGCAGTTTGGTGGAGCAAAAAGTTACCGGAAAATTACAGTGAGCACTGCGGCCATTATGGTTACCCACATGGTAACAAGCAAGCCGATAATCCACTTAGTGCGAGAGGAAACATCCTGCCTTAAACTCTCAATCTTGCCCTCAAGGTCCTTTCTGGTGGCCATGAGCTCTTGCCTTACGGCTTTTACCTCAGCCATAAGCTCTTGCCTTAAATCTTCTATCTTGCCTTCAAGGCTTTGCCTTAACCCTTCAATCTTGCTATCAAGATCCCTCCTGGTGGCGCTTAGCTCTTGTCTCGTTATCTCTATCTTTGAATCAAGCCTACCCCAGTAATTATCAAGCTTATTGTCCAACGAGGTAAGCCTCTGGCTTATGTTATCTAAAAGCTTAGAGTGCTCTTCAACCCTGCCCTCAAGCCTTGCCACCCTCTGCTCAATGGTTACTTCTAACACGGTGGACCTCCTGGCAATTTGCAATTCAAGTTTAGCACATGTAAACCGAAAGGGCAAGCATACTTATTATAGCCCTCCCAAATAAGCTGCCTGGACCTTCGGATTCCGTCGCAGTTCGTTGGCGGGGGCTTCAAGGACGATGCGACCGTTCTCCAGGACGTAGCCTCGCTTCACGATTTTCAGCGCTTCGTGGGCGTTCTGCTCCACTAGAAGCAATGAGATTCCTTGCTCTTGCAGCTCTTGCAAAGCTCCGAAGACTGCCTCTACTAACATCGGGGCCAGGCCCATTGAGATTTCGTCCACTAAAAGCAAGCGGGGTTTGCGCATCACTGCCCGGCCGATGGCTAACATTTGCCGTTCGCCGCCAGATAGCGTTCCAGCCTGTTGCCGACGCCGCTCAGCTAAGCGAGGGAAGAGGGTGAAGACCAGTTCCATTCCTTCTTGCAGGGCTTTCTTGTCGCGTTCCAGATATGCCCCTAAGCGGAGGTTCTCCTCAACCGAAAGCTCTGGAAAGATACGGCCTCCTTCGGGGACTAAAGACAGGCCTCGGATGGCCCTTTCCCATGGGGGTAAGGAGGTTATGTCTTCCCCAGCGAATTTAATGCGGCCAGAGCGGGGCTTAAGCCAGCCAATGAGGGCCTTCATAAGGGTGGATTTCCCTGCCCCGTTAGCTCCCAGGATAGCCACCGCCTCCCCTTCGTCCACGTGAAGGGAGATGCCATGGAGAACTTGGACCTGGCCGTAAGAAACGAACAAGTTCTCAACGGAAAGCAACGGATTCTTTTCAAGCATACTCTCTATGCCCCAGATAAGCTTCAATAACCTTGGGATTGCGTCGCACTTCTTCTGGTGTCCCTTCGGCTATGACCTGCCCATGGGCCATGACAACGATGCGTTCGCACAGGCCCATTGCAAAGGGCATGTTGTGTTCCACTAAAATGATGGTTATGCCTTCGGCGTTGAGGGAACGGATTAAGTTTGCAAGTTGCAATACTTCCTCGTATACAAGCCCTGTGGCTGGCTCATCCAAAAGCAGGAGGGAAGGCTTTAGAGCCAAAGCCCTGGCGATTTCTAATTGGCGTTTGAGGCCGATGGGTAGGTCGCCAGCCCGCGCATTGGCATAGGGCAAAAGCCCTGTCTTTTCCAAGATTTCCTCAGCCGCAGCGACGAACCGCGGTGTCCGATAGCGGGCATTAAATGCTTGTAGCGAGGGGTAGAAGGGGTGCCCATAGCCAGCCAAGACGTTATCAAGCACGGAGAGGTCAGCAAAAGGCTTGGGGATTTGGAATGTGCGGCCTATGCCTAAAGCAGCGATACGATGTGGTGGGAGCCCTTGTATTTCTTGGCCTCGGAAGCGGATGCGCCCAGCTGTAGGTTTAAGGAAGCCGGAGATGAGGTTGAAGAAGGTGGTTTTACCTGCCCCATTAGGCCCGATAAGGCCCAGCAGTTCCCCCTCGCGCACCTCTACGTCAACTTCGTCAACTGCTTTTAGCCCGCCGAAGTATTTGGTGAGCTTTTCAGTTACGAGAATGCTGTTCACTTCTTCCTCCATTCTTGCCACTTTCTCCAAAGCCAACTCCCATCGCCGATGATGCCCATCGGTTGGAAAAGCATCATCAATACTAAGATGCCGCCGTAGAGGGTATAGCGGTAGTTGCCTACAATCCGCAAGTACTCTGGGAGTGCTTTAAGGAGCACTGCACCCAGCAGAGCCCCTCGGATAGTGCCGATGCCACCGAAGACAAGCATGGAAAGGATAGCAATGGACTCAGCGAAGGCAAAGTGGTCGGGGAAGATACTGCCCAGGAAGTGAGCATAGAGGCTTCCCGCACCCCCCGCTAAAGCGCTGCTTATAATGAAAGCATAAATCTTGAAGCGTGCCACACTCACCCCTACGGCCTCCGCTGCTTCCTCATCAGCCCGGATAGTGTGAAAAGCCAAGCCTGCCCACGTCTTAGCAATATGGTGGCAAAGCCAAATAGCGAAAGCCAAGTAGGCTAATACCAATAGCAAGAACTTTCCCCCGCTCAGCGTTACGCCAAAGAGAACGGGCTTACGGATATTGATAATGCCCATTGAACCGCCGAAGAAGTCTGTATACTTGAACACTCCAACTACCACGAAATTGATGCCCATCGTTGCCAGGACCAGGAAGTCGTGGCGGACGCGCAGGCTTGGGAGGCCGAGGAAGCCACCTACTGCGGCGGTGACCAATATCGCTCCTATGAAGGCGGGGAGGAAAGGCCAACCATAGCGGGTGGTGAGAAGCGCTGAGGTATAGGCTCCGATGCCAAAGAAGGCGGCATGGCCAAGCGAGACCTGCCCAGCATAGCCAGTAAGGATGTTTAAGCTCAGCGTTAGCACCGCCCAAATTCCGCAGAAAATTAGGACGCTTATCGTGTAATGGCCGAAGATTGCTTCAAGCAAGGCTTACTCCTTGGGAATTTTTATCTTGCTTTTGGTTGCGAGCCGTTTTTCCACTCAGCATTAAGATTGCCCCCAGCACCATCACGCCGCCTAAAAGTTGGAGGGACTCCAGCGTCTCGCCCAAGATGAAGTAAGCTAAAGCTACAGCCATGACAGGCTCCAGCGTGGCGGTGATGCTGGCGTGGCTGGCTTCAATGTAGCGCATTGAAGCGATGAAAAGCATGTAAGCAAGTAAGGTAGGGAACCAGGCTATAAGGGCAATGATGAGCCAAGCCATCGGCGGGTAGTGGACTGCTTCCGCAAGCCTTTGCCCCCAAATCAGGAGCAGGAAGAAGGTCCCAAAGCCGCAGGCATAGAGAACTATCGTCCAAGGAGAATAGCGCCCAACTGCCCACTTGCCCGAGAGGGTAGCAATGGCAGCCGTAAGCCCTGCTCCCAATCCGAAAAGCACTCCCACCAGGTTCACCTTAAGCAAAGAGGGATTATACCCCCCGACCACCAGAAAACATCCCGCTAACGCTGCTGCCAGGGCTACCCATTTAACCCAATCCAAGCGCTCTCGGAAAAAAAGCGCCCCCATTACAGTCACAATAGCCGGGTAAAGATACAGCAGAATCACGGCTACGGCCACTGTCGTATACTTGAGAGCGTAAAAATAACAGGTATAATTCAGTGCCACCCCAAATAAGCCATAGAAAGCGAAGAAAAGCAAATCCTTGCGGGAGATGTGCAACAGCCTTGGGGCTATGAGCTTTAGGACCAAGGCTAAAGTGAGCGTGGCGATAGTTGCACGGATGGTGACAAGGGGCAAGGGTGTAGCACCGTAGCGGTAGGCCAATTTTCCCAGTATCCCCATAGTGCTCCAGAGAAAAGCTGCACCAGCTGCCATCAGATAGCCTTGCCACACTGCCCCTTACCCCCGACTGAAAAGACCTCGCGGCCTGAACATAAGCACTAAGATGAGCAATAAGAAAGCGATAGCGTCCCTGGGCAGAACGAAGCCCACTGTTGCTACTAAGAAAGTCTCAGCCAGGGCCAAAAGGAGCCCAGCGATAATAGTGCCAGTGACGCTTCCCATCCCGCCCAGGACGATGACCACGAAGGCTTTGTAGGAAGGCACATCTCCCATGGTGGCATAGACGTTGTTGTAGTAAACACCTACCAACACCCCGGCGGCCCCAGCCAATGCCGAGCCAAGCAGGAAATTGAGAGCGATAACCCAGTTGATATTGACGCCCAATGCTGCGGCCATCTCTGTATCTTGAGCGCTGGCCCTCCAGGCCAACCCGATGCGGGTTTTAGTGAGAACGAGGTAGACAGCAGTCAGGAAAATTATGGCCAGAATCAGGATGAGAACCTCAATGGAAGTGAGGTTGAACACGCTGGTTTTTATGGCTGGCAAGTCCAAAGTGACAGGAAAAGCGTGCATGTAGGGGCCCAGGAGCCAATCCTTCTGAAGCAAATCTTGGGCCAGGGTGAAGAGGCCAATGCTGATGATGAGAGGGACAATGCGAGGGGCATTCAGCACCCGGCGGTAAACGCCTTGATAGACAAGCACTCCGGCTACCCCGCTGGCCAGCATTGCCAGGAGCAAGGCTAACCAGAAGTTTTTGCAGAGCTGGAAAACAACCAATCCTACCGCAGCCCCGATGGTGTAAATAGCAGCGTGAGCGACATGCAGAATCTTGAGGATGCCATAGACCATCGTCAGGCCTATGGCGATGAATATGTAGATGCAACCGAGGACGATACCATTGGCTAAAAGCTGTCCGAAGGAAGCCATACCTTACCCTTGTGGTAAAAGGGGTGCAGCCTATGCCTCAAGGCCGCACCCCTCGCTGTAGATTTTACCAAGGCGGTGTGATGAGGGCAGGGTCATCAAACTTGGCAAAGAAGTGGAACTCTCCGCCTTTTACAATCTGAGCGCCGACTGGGCGCACTGCTTCTCGCCCTGGAGTGTAGTAGAGGATTGGGCCAGTGACGGCTTTATCAAAGTTCTTGAGTTCCTTAAGAGCCTTGACCATGCCCTCGGTGGTTGGCCCGCCCTTCTCAATGGCCCAGGCCAGAATCTGGACGGCATCAAAGGCCGAGGCACCCACCATATCGGCGGGTATGCCATACTCTTTCTTGTATTCGGTCAGGAACTTCTGGACAATCTCGCGCTCGTCATCCCGGTTGAGGTCAGTGACGATAATCACGCCTTCGGCGGCGTCGCCGGCTAACTCAAGGAATTTCGGTGAGTCGTAGCCTTCCTGACCGACAATTTGGGCCTTGAGGCCCAGTTCCTTGGCCTGGCGCACCAAGCTGGCAGCTTCTTTATAGTAAGCGGAGGCGAAGAGGACATCGGGGTTAGCTTCTTTTATCCTTTGCAGGATGGCCTTGAACTCGGTCTCTCCCAAGGGGTATTTATCCTCAAAGACGATTTCCACATCCTTGCCTTGGAGGTAAGACTTAAACCCCTCAGTGAGAGCGCGCCCGAAATCGTTGTCAATGGTGAGGATTGCAATGCGCTTGGCTCCCAGCTTCTCCACTACTAAGGCACCGCCAACCTTCCCTTCAACAGTTCCCAGACAGCCTACGCGGAAGATTTTGTCGCCGGTCTTGGTGATATCGGGATGGATGGCGTAAGCTGAAATCATGAGGATGCCAGCCTCTTGGAAGACAGGCGCTGCCGCACGCGTGGCCCCGCTGTAGGAACCGCTGATGGCAGCGATGACCTTGTCTTGCTCAATAAGCTTGTGGGCCACGCTCACAGCCTGGTCTGGCTTGGCGGCATCATCGTAGTGGATAAGCTCCAACTTCCTGCCTCGCACGCCTCCGGCCTCGTTGATGAACTTAACCGCAAGCTGAGCGGCATGGAGAGCGCTGGTTCCGTCGGCGGCGGCGGGGCCTGTGGTGGGGGAGAAGATGCCTATCTTGTAGACTTCTGGGGCTTTGGGGCGGCATCCCATCACTGAAAAGAGGACCACACTTACAAGCAGAACTGCCACTGGAAGAAGCTTTAACCTTTGCATGGCCTCCTCCTTAATTACAAGGTTAATCCCATTTTAACACGCCTTACTTTTCCGGTCAAGAATGAGCTGGAAGGGCCAGAAGTGCGGTCTTGCTCCAGGCAAAACTGTGCTCTCTCCTGATGCGATGGGGCCGTTTATGGCGATGGTGTAGGCTTTCAGGAGCGGGTCAGAGAGTTTCTGAGCCGGTCCAGGAGCCAGGGGAGGAGGCCGCCCAGCGCTGCTGCAACTGCTACGAGGGCAATCAAAGCCCAGGCTGGGTGGGTGCTTAACCAAGTTTGCAGGGCAGCTTTCCATTGCTCTCTGAGCAGTTCCCCTGTAGCACCGGAGAAGATCGCCAGCAGGCCGGCAGCGGCCAGGAGCACAGCTGCGGCCAAGGAGTACCCTGCGACGCGGGTAGCCCGGCGCCACGGCGATGGCGGTGGAGGCTGGAAGGGATCGCTGTAAGTGAGGGTGAGCTCTTGGAGTTTAGCAACGGCGATGGAGAGGGGTTTGTAAACACCGGTGCGGTGGCGGGCGAGTGCACGGGCGGTTTGGCGCACAAGCGCCTCTTGGTCCTTGCGCTCTTTGGGATTGGAGGAGGGCGAGATGCGGGCGATATAGGGAGCCAAGGCCTCCGCCGCAGCCTGGCGCACAAACCAATCCTCATCTCGCAAAGCCTCAATCAGGGCGGGGATGGCTTCGGGGGAGCCAATCTTCCCCAGCGCCCTGGCCGCAGTCTTGCGCACATCTGCATCCTCATCCCGCAAAGCCTCAATCAGGGCGGGGACGGCTTCGGGGGAGCCAATCTCCCCCAGCGCCCTGGCCGCAGTCTTGCGCACATCTGCATCCTCATCTCGCAAAGCCTCAATCAGGGCGGGGACGGCTTCGGGGGAGCCAATCTTCCCCAGCGCCCTGGCCGCAGTCTTGCGCACATCTGCATCCTCATCCCGCAAAGCCTCAATCAGGACGGGGACGGCTTCGGGGGAGCCAATCTTCCCCAGCGCCTCAGCCGCAGTCTTGCGCACATCTGCATCCTCATCTCGCAAAGCCTCAATCAGGGCGGGGACGGCTTCGGGGGAGCCAATCTTTCTCAGCGCCTTCGCTGCAGCCCCGCGCACATCTGCCTCCTCATCCCGCAATGCCTCAATTAGGGCGGGGATAGCTTCAGTGGAGCCAATCTTCACCAGCGCCTCCACCGCAGCCCGGCGCACAAACCATTCCTCATCCCGCAATGCCTCAATCAGGGCAGGAGCGGCTTCAGGGGAGCCAATCTTCCCCAGCGCCTCAGCCGCAGCCTCGCGCATCCGCTTTTCCTCATCCCGCAAAGCCTCAATCAGGGCAGGGATAGCTGGGGAGCCAATCTCCCCCAGCGCCTCTGCTGCAGTCTCGCGCACAAACCATTTCTCATCCCGCAAGGCCTCAATCAGGGCGGGGACGGCTTCAGTGGAGCCAATCTCCCCCAGCGCCCTCGCCGCAGCCTTGCGCACCCATACATCCTTATCCTTCAATGCCTCAATCAGTGCTGGGACGGCTTCAGGGGAGCCAATCTTCCCCAGTGCCTCTGCCGCATCTTCGCGCACCTCTGCATCCTTATCCTGCAATGCCTCAATCAGTGCTGGGACGGCTTCAGGGGAGCCAATCAACCCCAGTGCCTCTGCCGCAGCCTTGCGCATCTCTGCATCCTTATCCTTCAATGCCTCAATCAGTGCTGGGATGGCTTTAGGGGAGCCAATATTCCTCAGTGCCTCTGCCGCAGCCTTACGCACTTCTGCATCCTTGTGCCGCCATAGCTGGCGGGCTTCTCGGAGCAAGGACTTGAGGGCATCCGGTGGTAGTCGGGCTTCGCTCGCAAGCCAAAGCGCCAGGAGAAGGTCCCGGCGCAGGTAGCGTTCGTAGGGGCTGCGGGCCCGCCGCACCCTCTGCACTAAATCGGCAGCGGCTCGCTCGTCCAGCATCCCAGCCAGGAGGAGCAGCGGCTCACGCCATTCGGGAAGGTGCAGCCGTGGGCGCAACGTTGCCCAAGCACCTTCACGGTTCTCCCGCCAGGCACGCGCCAGCCGTCGGGCAACAAAGTATTCCCTGAAGGTGGCATGGGCAAAAGCCAGGTAACCGTTCAGGCGCACCAAAAGGCCCATCTTTTCCCGCAGGAGCACAAGGTCAGTTTCCGCAAGTTGCAAGTCCAGGCCATTGTGCAAGCGCCAGGCTGTCTCCTCCAACACTTGCAGAGCATGCTCTTTTTGGTCCTGTGGTGCGCCCCTCCGTACCGCTCGCTTCCAGGCCTCGTCTATCCACCGCCGGTACAATTCCGCCCCGCTGTGGACAATCTCACCGCTTGCGGCATACACTTCGGCACTGAGGCGCAGGATAAGGCGGTTGTCCATTACCCTTCGCAAGGCTGGTTGGGCCTGCATCCCTTCCAGCAAGCGCTCGGCGTGCTCTTTGGCCTGAGGCTTCCATTCAGGCTTCAGTGCTGCCAGCCATCCCATCAGGTAAGGCCGCACCTCTTCCGGCTTTTCAAAGGGCTTGAGGGTGTATTCCTTGAAATCCGCGCCCAACGGGGTATATCCGGCGGTGCGGGAGGCTATCACTATACGGCACTCCTTCCCACTGGGCGAGCGGGCAAAGCGGACAATCTCCTCCCGCACTGCGGGGCGCAGGGAGTCGGGCACTTCGTCCAGTCCATCCAGCAGAACCAGGAGGCGGCCTTCATCTCGCCAGCTGTTCACCAGCTTGGTGGCCACTTCCGGCTCTTTTCGGAGGAACTCATTGACTTCCAAGGCCAGAGCTCGTTCCAGCGTAGGGCCGGGGGCAGAAAGCTGTTCAGCGTAGGCTGGGAGGTTCAGCAGGATAGGGATGCGCTCCTCGTCCAATTTCAGGCGCTCAGCAGCCCAATGAGGAGTTGCAAAACAGAGGGCGATGAAATTGCAGAGTGGTGCTCTTGCCTGCGCCTGGCTCACCCAGTATGACCAGGTGGCAGGCCTCGCTCAGCGCTTAGGATAGAGGCACAGGTTCGGGTGGTTTCTCCGGCTGGAGTGATGCTTGGGCATGCTCCAACCGTTCCGGCAGGGGAGGTAGGTCAGGGCGGGGCTCCAAGGGGCGGCGCTTCGGTTCAGCGACGGCTTCCAGCATCACGAAGACATCAGTTAGCGGGATTTGGGCATCGCCGGCGCGCAGGGTGCCCCACTCTGAGGCAGCAGCACTCAGATACTCCCTGGTCAGGTCATCCATCATGCTTGTTTCCCGCTCCTCCGCTTAGGTAAAGCCTCGGCCGGGGCGTGCCGAAGCAGCGCTGTGGCTACAAGGACAGCGGAGGGGCTTTAATCGCTGAGGGCTTCTTTGACTGTCTCGTAAAGTTCCTTAGCCCCCAAATCTTTGAGCCTGTAGCATGGGCCACCAAGAGCTTCCGCTATTTCTTTGGCCAGCCCTCGGTCAAAGGCTTGAAATTCCAAGTTTATCACTACCGAATGGACCCCATCCTGGCGTATGGCTTCGGCGATTTTGAGGGCTTCTTTGTGAGGGTGCATGGTGCCCATGGAGACGTTGG
>Ga0197143_1000819_pt1 | contig 29445 bp, 29 predicted proteins | sample GBS70_MetaG_FD_148603 | JGI IMG/M metagenome (GOLD analysis project Ga0197143, IMG submission 148603) | Sediment microbial communities from Great Boiling Springs, Gerlach, Nevada, United States - GBS 70_MetaG | ecosystem: Environmental > Aquatic > Thermal springs > Hot (42-90C) > Sediment... | reverse complement strand
CTGCCCTCCCATCCTCTGAGGGGTTTGATTTCACGATCCCAGGGTACCTCAGCCCTGCGAAAGACCTCAAGGATGAGATGGGCAGCCTCTACCCTCTCTGTTCCTCCTTCTCCAAAGTGGTACCTATGTTTATACCCATGCACCCTTTTTAGGCTGTTAAACCTTGATTAAAATGGAAGAGTTTTTTAAATTTATGAGATTAATTTAGGATTTAAGCTAAAAATATAGATAACCATTTAAGAACAGCTTAATAATTATTTAGAAGGAGCAGGTTATGAAAAGAAGAGACTTTTTAAAACTTACAATCTATGGACTTGTAGGGTTAAGCATTAATGATGTTATTGCTATAGTTAATACAAAAGAATTGCCGGAACTTGTGGTAGTAGAGGGACCTTCTCATTCAAAGATTACAGAAGAGGCTATTGATGCCCTTGGAGGCATCAGAAGGTTCATTTCAAAAGGAGATGTAGTAGTAGTGAAACCCAATATGGCTTGGGACAGAAGGCCTGAGCAGGCTGCCAATACAAATCCAGAGGTTGTTCAGACGGTTGTGCGGCTATGTTATGAAGCCGGTGCCAAGAAGGTAAAGGTCTTTGACAGAACAGTAAATGACCCAAGAAGGTCCTATGTTCAAAGTGGAATTATGGAAGCTGTAAAGAAGGTTGGGGGTGAGGTGTCTTATGTTGATGATAGAAAATTCAAAGAAGTCACAATAAACGGAGAGGTTCTAAAGGCATGGCCTCTTTATATAGAAGCCTTAGAAGCAGACAAGCTTATTAATATACCTATTGCAAAACACCATAGCCTTGCTAAGCTAACCATGGCCATGAAGAATTGGATGGGCATAATGGGAGGCTCCCGCAGTCAGATACATCAAAAGCTTAACGAAAGCCTTGCAGACCTCGCAATAGTTATAAAACCTACCCTTACAATCCTTGATGCTACAAGAATTTTAATAAGAAACGGGCCTCAGGGTGGAGATCTTGAAGATGTAAGGGTCTTAAATACGGTGATTGCTGGAATTGACCAGGTAGCGGTTGATTCTTTTGGTGCAACCCTCTTTGGCATGAGAGGAGAGGACCTTGGCTATGTAAGAATTGCCCATATGAGAGGCCTTGGAAATATGGATTTGTCAAAGATAAGAATTAAAAGAATAAGGCTCCAATGAGGGCCATTAAAACTCTAAGAAGATTCTCTCAAGGTTTTTTCTTATTTTTGTTTTTTTATCTTTTTCTTCAGACGGAATCAAAAGGGTATGATGAGCTCGGCTATCCAGTAAAGGTCTTTCTTGATTTTGATCCCCTCATATTCCTTAGCACCTTGTTGAGCTCAAAGACTGTCCTTAAACTCTTTTATCTCTCCCTTATAATAATCCTGATTACCTTCTTTCTTGGCAGGGTCTTTTGTGGATGGATATGTCCCTTTGGCACATTGAACAACCTTTTAAGCCTTTTTAAGAAAAAAGAGGCTTATAGATTTAAAAGATTTCAGATGAAATATTATATTTTATTTTTCTTGCTAAGTGCCTCCCTTTTTACCCTTCAGTTGTCAGGTCTTATGGACCCAATCTCCTTACTCATAAGATCGATGACCGTCAGCATCTATCCTGCCTTTAATTACACTGTAAGATCTATTTTTGACTTTCTATATTCTTTAGATATAAGGATTATAAGAGAAGTCTCAGAACCTGTTTATTCAATACTAAAAAGTAGTATTCTTTCCTTTGAACAAACATTTTACAAACAGAGTTTATTCATTGGTAGCCTCTTTATCCTTATTATTGGATTCAATTTTTATGAAAGGAGATTTTGGTGCAGATACCTCTGTCCCCTTGGCGCACTCCTTGGACTCTTTTCAAGGTATTCTCTTCTTAAAAGAACAGTGAGTGAAAGTTGTAACTCCTGTGGAGTCTGTGAAAGAAACTGTCCATCAGGTGCAATTAATAAATCGAAGAATTGGCTCAAGACTGAGTGCTTCCAGTGCTTTAATTGCGATGATCTCTGCTCCCAAAAAGCAGTCTTGGCAGGTTTTAAAAGAGAAAAAAAAGAAATCTCCTTTAACTTCACAAGAAGAAAGGTCATTATATCCCTTAGTACAGGCATATTAGCAGTGCCTATTGTGAGGGTAAATCCATTTTCAAAAGAAGAGTTTCTTAATCCGAGGCTTATTAGACCTCCTGGAAGTCTTGAGGAAAAGGAGTTTCTTAGAAGATGCATTAGGTGCGGTGAGTGTATGAAGGTTTGCATAACAAATGGATTACAACCCGCATTTCTTGAAGGCGGTCTGGAGGCATTGTGGACACCTGTGCTTGTGCCAAAGATAGGATACTGTGAATATAGATGCACCCTCTGCGGTCAGGTGTGTCCTACTGGCGCAATAAAAAGATTATCAGTTGAGGAAAAAGCAAAGATAAAAATAGGCCTTGCAATGATAGACAAAGGAAGATGTCTTCCCTATGCTCATGGAAGACCCTGCATTGTATGTGAGGAAGTCTGTCCTACTCCCAAGAAGGCCATATGGTTTGAAAGGGTGATTGTAAAAGACAGAGACGGACGCCAAAAAGAGCTCTACCAACCTCATGTGGACCTTGAACTTTGTATTGGATGCGGAATATGCGAGGCAAAATGTCCTGTAATAGATAAACCTGCGATATATGTGACTAGTATAGGTGAGTCCAGATCAAAAGTTAATCAGATTTTACTACCATAGGATTTAATTTTATTTTTCAAAATGTAAATTTTTGTGCAACGATGACAGCGGAATAACTATTCTTGCCTTTTTATATCTTTATTTTCCTAACAAAATACTCAAATAATCCCGATAAAAATTCTGCAAAGTCTTCAAAATATTTGAATAGGTACTATTTGGTTTATCCACAAAATTTCCAAATAATTTATGTGCATCCTTCTTCAAAGAATGGATTCCCTATCAAAAGATTTTTCCGGTAATATTCCGGAGTCAGAAGTTGAGGGGAAATATTGATAAGAAAAGGGAAAAAGGGCAAAATGTAAACTCATGGGAGGAGGGGTTATGGATTACAAGGATACGCTTAATTTGCCAAAAACCGAATTTCCTATGAGGGCAGAGCTTGCCAAAAAAGAGCCCAAGCTCCTTGAAAGATGGGAAAAGGAGAGGATTTACGAAAGGATTTTAGAGCATAGGAAGAAGGCTCCGGATTTTATTATTCACGATGGTCCGCCTTATGCCAATGGGCACATTCACATGGGGACTGCTTTGAACAAGATCCTTAAGGATTTTATCGTCAAATCGAAGATCATGTCGGGATTTAAGGTCTTTTTTGTTCCTGGATGGGATTGTCATGGTTTACCGATAGAGCATGAAGTTGAAAAAATATTGGGAAGCGATAAGGACTGTTTAAGTAAAGCGGAGATAAGGAAACTCTGCAGGGACTATGCTATTAAGTTTGTAAATATCCAAAGGGAGGAGTTCAAAAGGCTTGGGGTTTTTGGTACATGGGATACCCCTTATTTAACGATGGATCCCCATTATCAGGCTGTAATAATCAGGGAATTTGGGAAATTTGTTCAAGAGGGTTACGTTTACAGGGGGAAAAAGCCAGTATACTGGTGCCCCCATTGTAAAACCGCTTTAGCGGAAGCCGAAGTGGAATATAACCCCCATGAGGCGCCTTCAATTTATGTGAAGTTTCCTTTGATAAGGGATGAAAAACTTTCTTTCCTTTTATCCGACCGAAAGAAAGCTTATATTGTAATTTGGACTACCACCCCGTGGACCCTTCCGGCTAATCTAGCCATCGCGGTCAATCCAGATTATGAGTATGTTTTTCTCTTAAGAGGTGATGAGCTTTTGTTGATGGCCCATCGTCTTTTCCCTTATGTGATGGATCTTCTCGGAGAAAAATGGGAAGTGGTCCGCAAGGTAGAGGGAAGAGAACTTGAGGGGTTAAGATACCGACATCCCTTCATTCAAAGAGAAGGCTTTGTCATTTTAGCGGATTACGTGAGCCTTGATACGGGAAGTGGTTGTGTTCATATAGCGCCTGGACATGGTGAAGAGGATTATGAAAGCGGCCTCAAATATGGCCTTGATATTTACGCACCAGTTGATGAAAGCGGACGTTTCACTCAAGAAGTTCCGGAGTTCCGAGGCCAGTTTGTTTTCGATGCGGATCCACACATTATAAAACTCCTTGAAGAGAAAGGGGTTTTGCTTCATGCTTCTCAGGTTGAGCATTCATATCCCCATTGTTGGAGATGTAAAAACCCCATCATTTTTAGGGCAACCCATCAGTGGTTTATTTCTATTGAGCATAAAAACTTGAGACAAAAATTGCTTGAGTGGATAGACAGAGTTAAATGGATCCCTTCCTGGGGACGGGAGAGGATCTATAACATGGTCCTTACAAGACCCGATTGGTGTATTTCCCGCCAGAGGGCATGGGGAGTCCCTATTGTGGTCTTTTATTGCAATAACTGCGATGAAGCCCTGCTTTCAGAAAAGGTGGTAAAACATGTGGTCTCTTTGGTGGAAAAAGAGGGAGCTGACATATGGTTTTTGTGGTCGGAAAAAGAGCTTCTTCCTCCGGATGTAAGTTGTGAAAAATGCGGTGGGACTTCTTTCAGAAAGGAAGAGGATATAATCGATGTATGGTTTGATTCTGGAGTAAGTTGGGCCGCCCTTCTTGAAAAAAAGGGGATGGGTTTTCCTGCTGATCTTTACCTTGAGGGCAGTGATCAACATCGCGGGTGGTTTCAATCGTCATTGATTTGTAGCGTGGCTAATCGCGGTGTGGCGCCCTACAAAAGTGTCCTCACCCATGGTTTTGTTGTCGATGGTGAAGGACGAAAGATGTCGAAGTCACTTGGTAACGTGATTTCCCCCTCTGAGATAATAGATGATTATGGAGCCGAAATTTTGAGACTTTGGGCTTGTGCCGAAGATTATAGGGAAGATATTCGTATTTCAACGGAGATCATACAGAGGTTAGTCGATGCTTATAGGCGTATAAGAAATACTTGGCGTTTTATGTTAGGTAATCTCTACGATTTCGATCCCCAAAGGCATTCATTTCCATATTCTCAACTTTGGGAAATCGACAAATGGATACTCAGTAAATTTATGCGTTTAGTGAAGAGGATAAGAGAGGCTTACGATAACTATTCTTTTCATACCATCTATCATTCCGTTCACACCTTTTCATCAGTTGATTTGAGCGCTTTATATCTGGATATACTGAAGGAGAGGCTTTATGTCCTTAATGCGGATCATCCGAAAAGAAGGTCTGCTCAAAATGCCATTTATGAGATCTTAAGAAGTATGATCATTCTTATGGCTCCTATTTTGTCCTTTACTTCGGAAGAAGCATGGTCACATTTTCCAAAAACAGAAAAGGAGCCAGAAAGCGTCCATCTGGCTTCTTTTCCTGAGGTGAAAGAGGAATGGATAAATGAAGAACTGGAATTGAAATGGGAACGGCTTTTAAGGATAAGGGAAGAGGTGAATAAAGCTCTTGAGGAAGCGAGAAGAAAAAAGGAAATAGGTCATTCCTTTGACGCTTTGGTTAAAATCGAGGCTCCTTCTGAAGAAATTGAATTTTTGAAAAGTTTTGGGGAGGAATTACGGGAAATCTTCATAGTCTCGCAGGTTGAGTTTGAGGAAGCTCCTTCATTAAAAATAAGGGTTTCAAAGGCCAAAGGTAAAAAGTGCCCGAGGTGTTGGGTTTACGATGAGAGGGTTGGGTTTTCGTCCAGTTATCCTGAGCTTTGTCCGCGGTGCGTTGAAGTTCTGCTTAAGGAATGAAAAGGGTTTTATTTATAACATGTTTCTTTTTTTCCCTTTTGACAGATCAAATTTCGAAGTTTCTCATATTAAAGAAGCTTCCCTATGGTGAATCCGTTAAAGTTTTAGGGGAGGTGATGCGTTTCACCTTCATATTTAACCCGGGGGGTCTTTTTGGGATTGGCAAGGAAATAGGATGGATTTTCGTATTGATGGGGGTGGTCTTCTTTTTGTTAATACTCCTTTTTTTACGAGGGAAACGTAAGATGATTGAAGAGATGGGTTTTGGCTTAATTTTGGGGGGAGCCATGGGGAATCTTGTCGATAGAATTCGGTTTGGAGCAGTTATTGACTTCATAGATATGGGCTACAAGGGTTTCAGATGGCCTGTTTTTAACTTGGGTGATGTGGCGATTAGTGTGGGGATAGGGCTTGTGCTTTTGGCGGAACTCAGGAGAAGAAAGGATGCATCCAATTCTCTGGTCGATAGGTCCTCTTAGGATACCCACTTTTGGGGTCCTTGTGGCTTGTGGGGTATTTTTTGGTTTTTTGTTATTCGAAAGGGAATCAAAAAGATTAGGGCTTTCTCCTCAAAAGGCGGGGGATATTGCCTTCTGGGCGGTTCTTTTTGGGGTTCTTTCCTCGAGATTGATCTTTGTATTTTTTCACTTGCACGAGTACAGAAGCATATTCGACGTTTTCAAAATATGGGAAGGGGGACTTGTCCTTTACGGGGGGCTTCTTCCGGGTATGGGGTTGGCGCTATTGCTTATAAGATTGGGGAAGCTTCCTTTGGAGAAAGTCCTTGATGCCTCCGTTTTAGGTCTTTGTTTCGGTTTTGGGATGGGAAGATTAGGATGTTTTTCGGCTGGCTGTTGCTATGGTCGAATGACAGACCTTCCGTGGGGGGCGGTTTTTTCTAACCCTAATTCTTTAGCGCCTCAAGGGATTCGGCTTCATCCAACTCAACTTTATGAGTCCCTTTTTTTCTGGGGATGTTTTGCCTTTTTTATGAGATTCAGACCAAAAGGCAATGGTATTAGTTTTTGGAGTCTTACCTTGAGTTATAGCTTATTCAGGTTTTTCAACGAATTTTTAAGGGGTGATCCCCGGTCCTATTTTTTAGGTCTTTCTCATAATCAGTGGGTTATTATGGGGCTTTTTATCTTTTCCTTTTCCATGTTAATCTACCTTCGAAATGCTAAAAATAATTAGATATCCACATCCTATTTTAAGAAGGAAAGCGGAGCCTGTAAGGGAAATAGACGAGAGTACCCTTAACTTGGCTCGGGAAATGGCTGAAACCATGTATGCCGCACCGGGTATTGGGCTTGCAGCTCCCCAAGTAGGTTTCCCGCTGAGACTGATTGTGGTGGATGTTAGCTATACGGAGGGGAAACCGGATCTTAAAATTCTGTTAAATCCGGAGATTGTTTATAAAGAAGGAGAGATCATAAGCGAAGAGGGCTGTCTGAGCATCCCAGGTATAAAAAGCCTCGTGCCAAGGGCTTCGAAGGTTATAGTTAAGGGGTTGGACATCAAAGGTAATCCCATTGAGATCGAGGCCTTGGGGCTTTTAGCTGTATGTTTACAACATGAGATTGATCATTTGGAGGGGATCCTTTTCATCGATTATTTGAGCCCCCTTAAACGTAGTCTTATCGAGAGAAAACTCAGGAGGAAATCGAGGAAGAATAGATGCGCCTCCTTTTTTTCGGTAGTTCACCTTTCTCACTAAGTGTATTGGAGGCTTTAAGAAAAGTTCATCAAATAGTGGGGGTAATCACCCAGCCTGATCGTCCTAAAGGCAGAGGTAGAAAGCCCGCTCCAACGGTGGTGAAGCTTTTCGCTCAAAAAGAAGGGATATTTTTCCTTGATCCGGAAAATTTGGATCAAAAAGTCCTTGAGATTTTAAAGGGCCTTTCACCAGAGGTTTTAGTGGTAGCTGCTTATGGGAAACTCTTACCCTCGGAATACCTTAATTTAGCTCCTTTTGGGGCAATAAATGTTCATCCTTCGCTTTTGCCCAAATACCGAGGCCCATCTCCCATTCAATGGGTTCTTCTCAAAGGCGAGAGAGAAACGGGGGTTACAACTTTCCTTATGGACGAGGGGCTTGATTCGGGTCCCATTTTGCTTCAGGAAAGAATTCCCATCGAGGACGAGGATACCTATTCCTCACTTTTTGAGAAATTAAGTCGTCTCTCGGCTCAATTGACCCTTAAAACCCTTGAAGGAATGGAAAAGGGGACCTTAACACCAATCTCCCAGGATCACCAAAAGGCCTGTTACACCAAAAAAATCGACCGAAGCCTAGCCTTGATAAACTGGGATAGACCGGCAAGAGAGGTTTGGAATAAGGTGAGGGCCCTTGAGGGATGGCCTTGTGCCTACACGTTTTGGAAGGGAAAGCTTCTCAAAATATGGAGAGCTTCCTTAGGAGAAGGGAAAGGAGAACCAGGTACCATCATAGGCCTCAAGGGAGGAATAGAGATAGCTTGTTCCGATGGTTCCTTGATAATCGGGGAATTACAACTTGAAGGTGGTAGAAGGATGTCAAGCTCTGAGTTTTTACGAGGGCATAGGCTTGATGTGGGTGAAAGATTAGGTTAATTTTAAATAATGAGAAAATTTTGGCGGGGAGGTGATAAAACTCGATGAAATGGTTTAAAACAACTTTGTTGATGGCTGTTTTAACAGCTCTTTTCATATGGATCGGACATCTTATAGGTGGAAAGGAAGGGGCGTTGGTAGCCTTAATTTTTGCAGGGTTAATGAACTTCATGGCCTATTGGTTCAGCGACAAGATCGTATTGATGATGTATGGAGCGAAGGAGATTAAAGAAAATGAACTTCCGGGTCTATTCAAAATTGTTCGTGAACTTTGTCAAAGGGGTAATCTGCCCATGCCTCGTCTTTATCTCATTGATACCGATTCACCTAATGCTTTTGCAACGGGAAGGAATCCCCAAAACGCTGCTGTTGCCGTAACCAAAGGACTTCTGAAACTTCTGGACGAATCGGAGATTAAAGGCGTCATTGGGCACGAGCTCTCTCATATTAAAAACAGGGACATATTGATAAGCACAATTGCTGCTACTTTGGCTGGGGCCTTAAGCTATTTGGCGATGATGGCGCGTTGGAGTCTTTTTTTGGGAGGATTTGGAGGGTCCTCGGAGGATAATAGAGGGGGCAATATCCTTGGGCTTTTAGGATTAATCATATTCACCACTTTAGCTGCTTTTGCCGCTATGCTCATTCAACTTGCCATTTCTCGAACCCGTGAGTACTTGGCAGATGAAGGAGGGGCTAAACTTTGTGGCAATCCTCGTTTCTTAGCGAGGGCGTTGGCTAAACTTGACTCCTTAGCAAAACGTTTACCCCTTGAGGTCAATCCCGCCACTTCCCATATGTTTATAGTGAGCCCCCTTCGGGCAAAGGACATTTTGGCCCTTTTCAGCACCCATCCTCCAATTGAGGAGCGAATAAGGAGGCTTGAAATGATGGCAAGGAGGATGGGAATTTAAAAATTGGACCTCTCAAGAGTTTTGGCCTTAAAGGTTCTCATTGAATGGGAAGAGAAAAGGTCTTCGTTAGATCTCCTCTTCCAAAGGGCTAGTCAAAAAGAAGGCTTGACGGATTTAAAAAAAGCCTTTGCCAGGGAACTAGTATTTGGAACCGTGAGGTGGATGAAGAGGATTGATTGGTCTATAGAGAGATACCTTCACAAGGGGATAGATTCCCTTTCTCCTCCGGTTAGAAATGCCCTTAGACTTGGGGCTTATCAACTTTTGTTCCTCGATCGCGTTCCTCCTTGGGCTGCCGTTTCGGAATCCGTTGAACTCGTGAAGGAAAAGGAGGGTAAAAAGGCAGGCGGATTGGTGAACGCTATTCTAAGGAATATGGCTCGAGAGAAAGAACTTTTAATTCCCGATTCTTCCAATCCTTTAGAAAGGCTTTCTCTCAAATGGTCCTTTCCCCTATGGCTTGTGAAAAAATTGCGAAAAAGGTTTGGAGAGGAAACGGAAATCCTCCTTAAGGCTTTAAATGAACCTCCGTCTTTTACCATACGTACTAATATACTTAAAACCTCAAGAGAAGAATTAGTGAAGATACTTTCCCCTTTTATGCCAGAACCTACGCGTTGGAGTCCAGTGGGTATAATCCTTCACAAACCCCAAGGGGTTCTTGAGTCATGGGTTTTTAAAGAAGGCTTATTTCAGGTACAGGACGAAGGGGCCCAACTCTTGAGCCTAATCCTTTCTCCCAAAAAGGGCGAGAAGATTTTGGACGTATGTGCTGCTCCAGGGGGGAAAACCACCCATATGGCCGAACTAATGGGTAACGAAGGGCAAATCGTGGCCTTAGAGGTAAATCCCTGGAGAATAAAATGGATGAAGGAAAACCTCACAAGATTAGGTATTAACATTGTGGAGATCCACCGTTATAATGCTACAAATCCCATAAGCTTTAAGGGGTTCGATCGGGTTTTGGTAGATGTTCCTTGCAGTGGGCTTGGGGTACTGAGACGTAACCCTGATCTTAAATGGCGGATGACCGAAAAAGAGGTCTATAGGCTTACCGAGATTCAAAAGCGCATCTTAAGGAACTCCTTGGAAACTTTAAAAAACGGAGGTTTACTCCTCTATAGTACTTGTACCTTAACCTTCGAAGAGAATGAGGAAGTAATAAAAGAAATGGCAAGAGAAAAAGGCGTTTTTATTGTAAACCTTAAAGAAAATACGTTGTTGCCAACGGCTTTTGTTAATGAAGAAGGTTTTTTCCTTTCTCTTCCCCATCAGCACGGTACAGATGGTTTTTTCGGCGCCCTCTTAAGGAAGTCATGAGTTGGATTTCGGTTTTGGTTTTAGCTGCGGGTAAGGGACAAAGAGCAGGGTTGCAAAAATTGCTTTTGCCCTGGAAGGGGAAAACTATAATCGAAGAAGTGATAGAGACCTTCTTGATGACCAAAACGAGTGAGGTTGTTGTAGTTTTGGGGAGGGATTATGAAATTTTAAAGGATACTCTAAGCAAATATTCAATAAAAGTGGTGTATAACAGCAATTATGCAACTGGAAAGGCCTCTTCCATTAAAAGGGGTTTAAAAGTCATCGATATCAGATCCGAAGGAATATTGATAGCCATGGGGGACATGCCTTTAATAGATCCTGAGTTGGTGAATCGAATGATAGATGTGTTTTTGGAAAAAAGGAAGATCGTGGTACCAGTGTGGGAGGGGAAGAAAGGGCATCCGGTGCTTTTTCCAAGGACCTTTCAGGCTGAGTTGATGAAAATTACAGGAGACGAAGGAGGAAAGGGGATTGTGGAGAAGTTTCATTCGTATGTGTTTGAACTTGTGACGGATTCTCCCACCATATTAATGGATGTGGATACCCTTGAGGATTATGAACGAATTATAGGATATGCCCGTTCAGTGGGGTATTTCGATAAATAAGTGAGGACAAAGACGTTTTTGTAAAAATTCTATTCCCAGGTAAATCCCTAATCCCAGAAAGCTCATCGCCAAAATTCCGGCATACATACTGGGGTAATCAAGGAGGGTACTTCCTGTGAGGAATATATAGTAACCCAAGCCGTATTTTGTGCCAAATAACTCAGTAAGATATAACACCGCAATGGCAGTACCGGTGGATTGTCTTATGGCGGTAAAAATGGCCGGAAGGGTTGAGGGTAAATATACGAATCGAAAAAGTGCTCTCCTTCCCGCTCCAAGGCTTCTTACAGAAAGTATTAATTCGGGTCTTAAAGTCTTAGATTGGTCTCTTACTAGGACCACTATCTGAAAGAAGATAATTACATAAATGATCAATATCTTTGGAAATTCTCCAAGACCAAAGAAAAGGATTACTAGTGGCACAAAAACCACCTTGGGAATGGGATAAAGGAGATAAATGAAAGGCAAGAATATCTTGTCAAGCCTTTGACTTTGTCCAAGGATGATCCCCAAAGGCGAGGCGGTAATGATGCCTATTCCTATGCTTAACAAAACCCTTAAGGAACTTGCGAACAGATGTTTACCGAGTTCATGAAAAAGCTCTTGGAAAAAAATGGAAAATACCCGATGAGGATAAGGAAGGATAGGCCGATTTAAAAGGTAAGATAAGGCATACCATAGAAGAAGTATTACGAGAATTGATAAAAAAATTTCTCGTTTCCTCATTGGTGATACCCTTTAAGATAATTTCGGATCTTATTACACACCTGATGAAAAATTGGGTTGTCTCTTTCGGGAGGAGGACCTTCAAGTATCAAGGGTTCTCGGTGGGGAGGAGTTTTTAAGCACAGGATTTTACGCCCCAAAAAGGCCGCTTCTTCCACATTGTGAGTAACAGTTATAACCGTAAGTCCTTTTTCCTTTTGAAGTTTCAGGGTAAGTTCCTCCAAGTCTTCTCGAGTGGGAGCATCCAACGAAGAAAAAGGTTCGTCCATCAAAAGTAGGTTGGGTTCGAGCACCAAAGCTCTGGCGATTGCGACTCTTTGTTTTTGCCCCCCTGAGACTTGAAAAGGATATCTGGTGGCTACTTCTTTCAAATTAAGCCTATCAAGCCAATGATCCACCAATTTCTCATGATCTTTTGGTAGGGGGCGTTTGGGAGCATGGACACCGTCCGGACCATAGAAAGAGCGGATCTTAAGCCCCAGAGCCACATTCTCCCTCACGGTGCTCCATGGCAAAAGTCCAAAATCCTGAAGTATTAAGGCAGTCTCTGGCCTGGGACGAGTGATAAGTTGTCCATCGATCAAGATTTCGCCTTTTTTCGGTTTTAAAAGGCCCGCCAAAAGAAAAAGAAGCGTACTTTTCCCACTTCCAGAAGGCCCTATTACGGCCCAAGCCTCTCCTCTTTCTACCTTCCAGCAAAAACCCAGAAAAAGAGGCTGTTCTTTTTGATAGAAAAACTCAAGATCCTTTACTTCTATAAAAAACCTTCTCATAGGGTATGGAATCCTTTAAGAGTCCCCTTTTCTTAAGCCATTCGAGTACTTCTTGCCATTGATGAGGGGATGGAAGTGAAAAAGATCTCGAAAGATAATCCGGGACCTTATAGGAGTCTTTAAGCGAAGGAGGAAGAAGTTTTTTCTCAATAAGCATCTCCTTGGCCCACTCTCTGTTGGTGTAAATTTCATTTACTGCTTTATAAATAGCCGAAAGAAAACCAGAAGCCACTTGAGGATATCGTTCTAAAAATTCCCTTCTCATAGAAAAGACGGAAACGCTATAATCGTATTGTGAATCTTCAAGGACAAGATTGCATCCTTCTTTCAAGGCTAGAAAGGCCAAAGGATCCGGTAAAACAGCTGCTTTAACCTTATCCGACACTAAAGCACTCATTCGATCAGGTATACGCGGTATAGGGATGAAAGATATTTCTGAAGGTTTAAAGCCATTAGTTTCAAGAATTTTTTCAGTCACATAATGGGGCAGGGTATTTTCAGATATGGCAATGGGTATATTTTTTAGCTGTTCCAATTTTGAAATACTGCTTTTTGGTGAAGAAAGAAGGTAAAACATAGGTGAGCCTTTAATCGCTTTTGCCGAAGTGCTTATTACGTAAAGTTGTATTCTTTCAGAATTGAAAAGGGCGACTGCTATAGGGTCATTTATCACTATGTCAAGTTCCCCTGAGGCAAGAAGCTGATCCCTTTCGGCAGCTGAACCCACTGGGATTATTTTCACCTCAAATTCTGAAGGGAAATAGCCTTTTTCTTTGGCCACATAAACTGGAAGGGATTCGACAATGGGCAAGAGGCCTACTTTGACCTTTAAGCCCAAAGCTTGAGAGGTCGAGAGGATAATTAGTAGAAGTAGAAATACATTCTTTAAGATTTTCATCATCTCCCTCCGAGTAGGATTCCTCCTAAGGTTGAAAAGAATATCACAAGGCTTATATATCCGTTAACGTTGTAAAAAGCAACATCCAACTTCGAAAGATCGTGAGGTTTAACCAGTCGGTGTTCATAAAGTAGTAATATTCCTGTCAAAACTAATCCAATCCAGTAAGGCCATCCCAAGGGGAAAATAAATCCCAAAAGCAAAAGGCCTAACATCATTAAGGTATGGCAAAATGCCGATAGCTTTAAGGCTAAGGGAATTCCAAACCTTGCGGGGATTGATTTTAAACCATCCCTTAGGTCTACCTCTAGGTCTTGACAAGCGTAAATAATATCAAAACCAGCTATCCAAAAAGTGACAATGCCCAAAAGAATCCAAGCTGGAAGGTCTTGAGAGGAGAACAATGAAAACCTTACTGCCACCCATGCTCCCAGGGGGGCAAGGCCATCAGTGAATCCAAGGATGAAATGACTGAGCCAGGTAAAACGTTTTGTGAAATGATACCCAGTTAAAAACAGAAGGGCTAAAGGCGAAAGCTTAAAAGGCAGAGGGCCAAGCTTATAAGCGGAAAAAAGAAAAACTCCTAAGGAGACGAATACAGCCCCCCATGCGACATTTTTCTTCAAAGTTCCAATGACAAGAGGTCTTTTCCAAGTTCTTGGGTTTCGGGCATCAAAGGGAAGGTCTATCAATCGGTTAAGTGTCATGGCGTAAGTGCGGGCTGAAGTCATAGCTAAGGTGATATAGAAGAAGGTCCTCAAAGAGGGCCAGGCGCTTGCTCCTAAAAACATCCCTAAATAAGCAAAAGGAAGAGCAAAAATTGTGTGTTCAAATTTTATAGTCTCCAAAAAAACCTTTATTTGCCGCATTTCTTTAGCGCTTCAAAGATTTCCGGCCACTTCTCATCGATTGCCTTTTTGACCTCTTCGCTCATTTTAACCCTTTCGGGCCATCCCCTTTGGTGACCTTCTTCAGGAAGCTTTCGGGTAGCGTCGATTCCAATTTTTCCTCCAAAGGAATGCTGGAGTGAAGAATGGTCCAGATGATCCACCGGACCTTCCACTATCACCACATCCCTTTTCCAATCCACATTTCCAAGCACATACCAAGCTACGCTACTTAAATCCTCAAGCTCTACATCTTCATCAACCACCACTATTGCTTTAGTAAGGCTCATCATTCCTAAGCCCCATAATCCAAAAATCACCTTTCTTCCTTGCCCGGGGTAAGTCTTTTTAATGGAGACCAAAAGAAGGTTATGAAACACACCTTCGGGAGGCATATTGATGTCCACTATTTCGGGAAGTACCAACTTTATAAAAGGAAGGAAAAATCTTTCGGTTGCCTTCCCCATCCAATAGTCCTCCATAGGGGGGATTCCAACTATTGTGGCCGGATAGATTGCCCGAGAGCGCATGGTAATGGCACTCACGTGAAGGGTTGGGAAAAGTTCCACTGGAGTGTAATATCCCGTATGATCCCCGAAAGGTCCTTCTTCTCTTAAATCCTCTAAGTCGACGAAACCTTCTATAATGATCTCAGCCCTCGCCGGGACTTCCAAAGCTACAGTTACGCACCTTACCATTTCGAGGGGTTTACCCCTTAGCCAATTCACGAAAAGGTATTCATCAAACCCCGGAGGGAAAGGGGCCGATGCGGCCCATATGCAAGCAGGATCACCACCTAATACCACCGCACAAGGTATTGTTCTCAAGCCCAAGGCTTTTGCCTTCCTTTGGTGTTCAGTTCCCCCCTTATGACGTTGCCAATGTACAAGAAGGGTTCTTTTGTCAAAGACCTGTAGCCTATACATTCCCACGTTTCTTTGCCCTGTAAGTGGATCTACAGTTACCACCTGAGGAAGCGTTATAAAAGGTCCCTTGTCCTTTGGCCAACACTTTAAAATGGGGAGTTCAAACAGGTTAACTTCATTGTCTTTTTTTATAACCTCCTGACAAGGAGCTTCCTTAATGAGCTTAGGTCGAGGGACAAAACTCAAAAAGGAACGTAAGATCTCTCTCCCCGCTCGGGAAAAATCTCCAAAACTTTTAGCGGAAAAAAGGCCGAGAAGCCTTTGAGCTTTTTTTTCGAGTTCTTCAAGATCATTCACCCCCAAAGCCAAAGCCATCCTTTTATGAGTCCCAAAGAGGTTTGTGACAACTGGTATCTTTGATCCTTTTACGTTTTCAAAAAAAAGGGCTTTGTTCAATTCCTTGGGCCCTTTAAAGACCCTTTGACTCATTTCGCTTATTTCAAGCTCCGGCGACACATTTAAGGGGATTCTGGCAAGTTCCCCCTTTTCCTCGAGGATCTTCAAAAAATCCCTTAAATCCTTCAATTTAGCCTCCCCAAAAGGTATCTATACTATGATATTTACCCACTAATTTATACATCCGTGGGGGGATCCATTCCATGCCCAAAACGTCTTTAAGTATGCCATCGTGAATGGCCCAGCTTCTAGCCCTTGCTGTTAATTCCATTCCTCTTCGGCGGAAAGGAGTTGAACCATCAAGTCCCAAACACAACCTTCCTTGGGGTTTGAACTCTTTCCCTATGGTTTGCATCATTTTTAGCCCCTTTAGATAGGTAAATCCCTGACGTTCGAACAAAATAGCAGTATGATAAAAAAGGGCATCGAGCGTTATGGTATTTAAACCTAAAAAACTCGTAAATTCCTCAAGACAATTGAGAAATTTTCCAAAAAGACCAAGCCCCGGCCTCACCATTCCCGGTGCAAGTCCCGCTAGCATGGCCTTTACCTCCTCTTCCACGTTCCTTCTGGAAATCCCATACAAGGTCTCCTTTCCCTCTTGGGTTTTATCCACGTTAAAGCGCTCTTTGGTGACGTCGTTCATCTGGATCCAATCCAGGTTTACGCTCCTAAAATGTTCTTCTAGCGATAACTGACATTGAAAAAGAGGATCTTCGTCTTCTGGATTAAGGCGGATCTCAATTAAAGCCATGTTTTCATCCTTCGGGAAGTAACCCCTTACACATTTGTGTCCCGATGGCCCTTTGAAGGTTATGGGATCAATATTAAATCGGAGGAGGATCTCCTTAGGGATGAGTTTCAAAAATAAAAAATCCCTTATATTAGGAGGAAGAGCGTTAATCCTTCTAAAATCAAGCGCCATTCCATTTCATATGCCCAATATCTCTCGTACCAAAGCTTGAACTGCTTCAGGATCAGCCAATGTGGAAGTGTCTCCAAATTCCTCGTATTCCCCTTGGGCTATTTTTCTCAATATCCTCCTCATGATTTTTCCACTTCTCGTTTTGGGAAGCATCTCTACAAAATAGAGCCTATCCGGGGTGGCAATAGGCCCGATGGCTTTTCTTACCTGGTTTATTAGCTCTTTTTCGAGTTCTTTACTACCCTCAAATCCCTTTTTTAAGACCACAAAGGCACAAATCCCTTGGCCTTTTATCTCATGAGGGAAACCCACAACAGCCGCTTCACTCACCGCTGGATGACTTACCAAAGCACTCTCCACTTCAGCCGTTCCAATTCTGTGTCCTGAAACGTTTATCACGTCGTCTATTCGTCCAAGTATCCAAAAATAGCCGTCTTCATCGACTCGAGCTCCGTCGCCCGTGAAGTAATAGCCAGGGAAAACCGAAAAATAAGTTTCCCTCAACCTTTTATCCTCAGGATCATTCCAAAACCTTCTCACTATGGAAGGCCAACTTCTCCCAATAACCAATGCTCCCCCTTCCCCAATCTCACAAACTTTACCGTCTTCCCTAAGGACCTTGGCGTCTATGCCTGGAAAAGGAAAGGTCGCAGAACCTGGCTTAAGGGATAAAGCGGGGAAGGGGCTTATGAGAAAACCGCCTGTCTCCGTTTGCCACCAAGTATCCATTATGGGACATCGGCCTTTGCCCACCACAAAGTAATACCAAAGCCATGCTTCGGGATTTATGGGTTCACCTACGGAACCCAGAATTTTGAGAGTCGATAGATCATGTTTTTCTACCCATTTATCGCCCTCTCTCATCAAAGCCCTCAAAGCGGTAGGAGCGGTATAAAACTTTGTGACCTTCCACTCATCGATAATCCTCCAATAACGATCAGGTTCTGGCCAAGTGGGAACCCCTTCATACATAAGGGTTGTGGCGCCAAGACAAAGTGGGCCATAAACCACATAACTATGGCCCGTAACCCATCCCACATCGGCGGTGCAAAAAAATACATCATCTTCCTTTATGTTAAATACCCATTTAAGACTTTGGGCCACAAACGCAAGATAACCACCGGTAGAATGGACCACTCCTTTCGGTTTTCCCGTGCTCCCAGAGGTGTAAAGGATAAAAAGTGGATCTTCTGCATCCATTATTTCACACGGACATTCGCTTGAAGCCCTTTCCATCAGCTCGTGAAACCAAAGGTCCCTGTCTTTTTCCCAAGGGATTTCGATCCCCATTCTCTTTACTACGATTACCTGCTTAACGTTTGCGGAGTTTTTTAAAGCCTCATCGGCATTTTCTTTGGCTTTTATTATCCTTCCGTTTCGGTAATAACCATCAGCAGTAATCAAGAGGTTCGCTTGAGCATCTTCGATTCTTCCCCTCAGGGCCTCCGGAGAAAAACCGCTGAAAACCACACTGTGAATTGCACCAATGCGAGCACAAGCGAGCATCGCTATTACCGCTTCTGGGATCATGGGCAAATAGATAGTTACCCTATCTCCTTTTTTCACACCAAGAGCCTTAAGGGCGTTGGCGAACTTGGACACAAGATAATGAAGTTGGGAGTAGGTAAAAACTTTCCACTCCCCTAAGGGTTCTCCCACCCAGATGAGGGCGGCCTTGTTCTTGCGCCAACTCGTCAAATGGCGGTCAACACAATTATAAGCGGCGTTAAGTTTACCATCGATAAACCACTTGATATTAAGCCTTTCAAAGTCCCCTTCGGATACCTTTTTCCACTTTTCAAACCACGTAAGTCCCTCTTCCGCTATTTCGCCCCAAAACCTTTCAGGGTCTTCTAGGGCTTTTTGATGGAGCTCACGGTAATGCTCAACGTCTTTTATATAAGCTTCCCTTTTTATCTCTTCCGAAGCTTCAAAAAGGCGTTCTTCCTTTAAAAGCGAGTCAATCTTCATCAAATACTCCCTTCCTCAAAAATAGCTTTTGCATATCTTAAGGCTTCTTCAAAGAAGGTTTCACTTAATATTCCTAAAGGCGTAGGTGTTTCAAATATCCTTTTGGGAATCCTCAATTTATTGAAGGAGAAGCCTTCTCTTTTTTTGAATTTGAACTTTTCTTGGAGAATTTTGCGACCAAGCTCTGCAAGTTCTTTCTCGTTAAGGGATATGTCCACTATTTCCAATAATTCCTTTACTAATTCCGCTCGGTAAATGCCCCTTGCGAAAAAGCACACCACAAGGCTTGAGAGTATTTGGCGCCAGCTTTCCTCTTTCACCAACTCATCGATCGCATTTTGTGGGGTTAAGGGCTTATCCTTGGGCCACTTCTGATCCAGACTGTAACCAGCTCCATCCAAATGGCTGTGTCGCGAACCTATTAAATAGCCCAAATGGGCGCAAGGACCAGTGTGGTAACCCGGCATTTCATTGCCACCAAAGGCCAAAGCAAAATCCTTTCCTCCAAAGACACTGGAAGCATATTCCACGCCCTTTCCCAAGGCCTCATATAAAGGAGTCGGCCTTCTAAGGATAAAATCCACGGCTTTAATATAACTTTCATAATCACCCCACGAGAATTTGAGTCCCGCTGTTTCCTTTTCGCTCACAAGGCCCCGCTGCTGTGCTTCTGTAAGCCACGCGAGGACAACACCCGTACTCATGGCGTCAAGCCCCCATATTTCGATTTTATCAAGTAACTTCAAAAATCCCTCAGTACGGGAGACCCCAAGCATCGATCCCAAGGCATAAAGGGGCTCATAATCATAGGAGATCATTCTTGTGCGGTAAAAATAAGGATCCTCTTCATAAGGTTCACGTAAGGCAGCTATGTGAATACAACCCACGGGACAATGCGCACAGGCAAGCCTTCTGCCAAGGAACGCTTCCAACAACCTTTCGCCGGAAAGATTTTCCGCTTCTTCGAAACGCGAAGCTTGAAGGTTTCTCGTGGGGAGCCCTCCAAGGGTATTAAGAGGTAAAATGTTTTCGGCCGTACCCAGATCGTGGTACTTCTTCATAAGGGTGGAATCAACGGCTTCCTCCCAAACCTTTCGATAAAGCTTCCGATAAAGGGAATGGTCCTTAACAGGAAGGGATCTCCTTCCGCTTATGACTAGGGCCTTAAGTTTTTTGCTCCCAAAAACTGCTCCTAAACCAAGCCTTCCAAAGTGTCTATAGGTTTCGGTCACCACAGTGGCATAACTTATCTTCTTCTCACCTGCAAGGCCTATCCTCATTATGGTCCTCATCCCGCTTCCGGGTTCCGCTTCCCTTAAAATCCTTCCAACGGTATAGGAGCTTTCTATCCCCCAAAGAGCAGAAGCATCCCTGAAAAACACCTTCTCTCCGTGAATCGCCAAATAGACCGGAGTTTCGCTTCTTCCCTTAATCACAACAGCTCCATAGCCGGCCATCCTTATGGCTATAGCACTTCTCCCTCCAGCATGGCTTTCCCCAAGGTTTCCCGTATGAGGCGATTTAAAAAGGGCTACTGTTTTTGATGCTAAAGGAAAAAGCCCCGTTAAAGGTCCTACGGTAAAAACAATTACATTTTCGGGATCCAAAGGATCAGCTCCTGGAGGACATTCCTCTTCAAGTAGCTTTATACCTACACCCGCTCCTCCAAGATACTCCTTAAAAAGCTCTTCCCTTCGTTTCACCCAAAACCGTCTTTTGGAGAGATCTATATAAAGCACATTGGCCAAAGGCTCATTCTCAAGCATCTTTTTCCTCCATCTTTAAAACCCCATAAGGGCAAAACCCTATGCAATACCCACATTGATTGCATATCATCGGCTTGTTACTCTCTTCGTCCCAAAAAACACAACCTATGGGACAAGCGATTTTACAATGCCCGCAACCTATACATTTCTCCTCTTCCAAAATAACACCTCCCTCTCCCCGAGGCCTTAATGCCAAAGTAGGACATACCTTAAGACAAGGAGCATCTATACAAGCTCTGCATTTAACGATAACAAACCCCCTCTCCATCCCTCCTACCGAACGAACACCTATTCTCGCTTTAGATAACCCAGTCCCTTCTCTTCTGGCACAGGCGAACATACAACATTGACACCCTACACACTTTTCGCTATCACTAACCGTAACCCGGCGCAACATTTGCTCCTTCCCTTTAGTAAAATTGGGTTTAATTTTAAAATGATCATAAAGGGAACGTCAAGTTAAATTTGAAATAGAAGGTTTGAGGAAGGAGAAATGTTTGGTATTATCTTTTCGCCGTGAATAAAAGGGCATTTGTATTAAAAGGATGAACATTTACGAACTGAAAGGGATTTTAAAAACAGAAATGGTGTTAATCCATTTGGAAGAGATTTCAAGTCTCTGGGTTCCTATGCCTTCCCGCTTGATTAAAAACAGGAAAACTCGGGAAGCCATCATCTTAACTGAGATAAGAAAAAGGGGTCTAAAACCTGAGGACACGGCATTTACTTATCAAGTAATCGATGAGGAGAAAGAAGAGAGAAAAGGGTTGAGGATTTACCTTTTTGGTAAGGAGGAGATAGAGAAGGTATTTTTCTCTTTAATTCAAAAGGGATTCGACACAGAGAGGGTTTGTCCACTTTTTTCACCTTTTATCCTACTAAGCGAAGAAGAACCCGAGAAGGACAAAATGTTGATTTTCCTCAAGGGCAAAACCAGGTTTCTATATGTATTTAGCGGTAAAGAGTTCCTTTTTCAAAGGGTTTATGAAGGGGAGGAAAAGGAACTTTCTAAAAGTGATGTGACAGTTTTGAATATGGTTTACAATTATTGCCAGCAGACCTTAAGGATTAGACCTCAGGTGCTAGTTATATTGGGGCAGGTTAAGGACCTTAATGAACTTAATTTCCCTTATAGGATCATCGATTACAAGGGACCTGAGAATATGTTTTTAAAACTTAAGGGAAAAGAAAAGGAGCTTCTAAGTTTTTCTATAAAATACCCAAAAGTTCAAAAACCACTAAAGTTAGAGAAACGTTTTAAAAAAGCAGCGATTTTGATGTTAATTTTGACCTTTTTTATTGGAACATACGGGTTTAGGACTTGGTCCAGTTTAGTAAAGATAAGAGAGGATATTAACGAAAAAAGGAAAAATGTAATCTCAATGGCAGAAAATTTTAAAAGCATAACTTCAGAACTTCAAAAATTAGAAGGCTCTCCTCTTTTGAATTTGTTAAAAAATAAAATAAAGACGGTGGATGCCCGACTTCTTCTTAACCGTATAGGAGTTCTGAGAGATATGGAAAGTGTGGAGTTTTCGGACATACTGGTTTCTCCTGAAGAAGGACTTCTGAAAATCAAAGGCGAAATCAAAGAGGAATCTTTTTTGAAGAGATATAAGGTTTATCAGTCTTTAAAAGAGCAATTGATCTCTCAAGGATTTTTAATCTCTTCGGAAGCATGGGATTTTCAAAAGGGCACCTTTGAAATTGGATCAATATATGAACTTAAAAGAACTTTGTGACAAAAAATTTAACAAAGCTTTATTATTATTTTCGTTATTTTTTTTGATTTTTTCCTTAAGTTTGGCCTCTTCGCTATATCTTAAAAGGTACGAAAAACTGCTTTACATAGAACTTGAAAATTTAGCAAAAGAAGAAAAACGTTTGAGAGACATGGAGATAAAATTTAAAGATTATCAATTAATTCCTTTGTTTAAAGAAGAAAATCACTTTGAAACTTTTCTTAAGTCAATGGATGTCTTAAAAACGCGCGTCAATAATATAATGCTGAATGCCAAAGTCCAGGAAGGGTCAATTCAGTTTGAAATTAATATAAGCGGGGAGTGCTCTTCGGAGAAGCTTTTTGATATTCTCGATTTAATAGAAGATTCAACATGGCCTCCTTATGTTATAAAATCGATTGAACTTAAGAATGGCGAGAAAGGTATAGCATATAATTTAATAGTAGAAACCGTTTTGGTGATTAAATGAGAGTCAGCAAGATGTTAATAGGTTTGTCGATATTAATCATTATTGTGGGTATAAAAGCGCCTTTGCCTCAAACTGATTCTTCATACAAAATTATGGAGTATAAAGGAATAGAGGGCTTGCTTGATTATTTAGTTTTACCAAGAAGAGAGTCCTTTAAAACTCGTGTTGAACTTCCCTTTAAGGGTGATGCTGAGTTGGTAAATAAAGGGATAAGAATGGGGAAAGGGGAAGATGAAGCGATTTTAGGTTTTATTTTGCCTTCCGTTTCGTTTATTTATTGTGGAAAGGAAAAGTACGCTCTTGTCGAAGGGAAAATCGTTAAGGAAGGTGAAAGGGTAGGGTTTTGGATCGTTAAGAGGATTTATCCTAACAAAGTGCTTTTTAAGAATATAAAAGGAGAGGAGAAATGGGTAAGTTTGCCCTTATTGCATTAATTGGGCTATTTATTTTGGGTTGTAGGACCATAGAGGGTGGAAAAACTATAGAGTTACCGAAGTTAGCAGAGGGGATAAGGGAGAGGCCTCCATCTGTAGAGAGATTGCCTGAGTTTAGGCTTGAAGAAGTGGAGGTAAGTCCCCTTTTTACTCATACCATTTCTCTTAATATGAGGTCGGTTCCCTTAAGGGATGTGCTTTTTGTTATAGCGAGAGACGCAGGGTTAAACCTAATACTCGAAAGTGGGGTCGATCCCGAAAGGCCTGTTACCCTAGTATTGGAGAGGGTCAAATTGAAGGATGCCCTTGAAGCCCTTTTTTTCCACCGTGCCTTATTTTTATGAGATAAAGAGTAACCTTCTTATTGTGAAGGCATTGGATACTAGGACTTTTCGGATAAGAGCAATTCCAGTGATTCAAACTTATTCGGTTGAGGTAGGAGGAGATATTCTTGGGGCGGTTATTCCGCAGACAGGCGGTGCTCTTAAAGGGGCAGTTTCGAGGAGTGAGGAAAGCGATGATGAAGCTTATAAATTATGGGACGCCGTACAGAAGGCTTTAGGACTTATCCTAACTTCTCCCGGTGAGAGCTTTGTTATAAACAGACTGAGCGGGACCATAATGGTTACTGCTACGAAACCTCATATGGAGAAAGTCGAAAGATTTTTAAAAGAACTGAACCTCGCTTTATCAAGGCAGGTGTTAATTGAAGCTAAGGTCATAGAGGTCACCTTAAATAAAGCATTTCGGTACGGTATAGATTGGAGTTATTTGAGGGAACAGACAAGTGGAAGCTGGACCCTTCAAGGTGAAATAGGGGCACGCGATTTCATAAGCACTATACCTACTACCTCTCCTTTTTCCCAATTAAGACTTCATTTTTCCAAAACAGGTCGAGATTTAAATGTCCTTATTCGAGCACTTTCGGAATTTGGGGATTTGAGGACTCTTTCTAACCCCCGAGTTAGCATAATGAACGGGCAGACCGCTCTTTTGACCGTTGGAAGGAGCATTAACTTTATCTCTCGTGTCGAAACTACCACAACCCCTGAAACGGGGGTAACCTCCTATACCATAGAGACAAGTAGTTTGCTTTCGGGTCTTATGATAGGGATTGTGCCTCATATATCTGAAGAGGGAGATATTTCACTCACCATTACCCCTATTGTTTCTAATCTTATACGGCTCAAGGAAGTGAGTTTTGGCACGCAATATACCTTACAACTTCCGGAGATGGATCTCAGGGAACTCAGTACCAGTGTAAGGCTAAAGGATGGGGAAATTTTATTAATAGGAGGGCTCATGAAAAAGGAAGAAAAAGAGCAAATTTATGGTGTTCCTTTACTCAAAGACATTCCTCTTGTTGGGGAACTTTTTAAGGGTAAAGCTTTAGAGGAGTCGAATACGGAACTCGTAATAATACTTCAAGTGAGGTTGATTTCATGAGAAGGCTTGGAGACTTGCTCCTCGAAAAAAAGCTGATCAAGGAGAGCCAGTTAGAGATAGCTTTGAGGGTACAAGCCTTAACGGGGGCAATGTTAGGGGAGGTACTCCTTCAGCTCGGTTTTCTCTCGGGTAGGGATTTGGCACAATGTTTAGCCGAGCAACATGGTTTACCTTATATAGATTTGAGAGAGATCCAGGGTATATCCGAAGACCTTTTGAAGAGATTTCCAAAAGAGGTAACTCGCGAAGCCGGTTTTTTGCCCTTAGAAGAGAATCACGAGCTTCACATTGTGGTTACCGATCCGGCAAATCTGAGGGCTTTCGACGTAGCTCAGGCTATTAGCAAAAAGCCGGTTAAGGTGTTTTTAACGGATAAGGAAGTCTTTTGGGATGTTTTTGAGAAAGTTTATTATTTCCTTGAAAATCCGACGGAAAAGCTTATTGAAGAGGTTAATAGAAGGACTCGTTTAGAAGTTCCAAGTGAACTCATACCACAACTTGTCGATGCTTTGATAAGTGAGGGAATAAGGAGGCAAGCCACTGACATTCACCTTATGGTCACCGATCCCATATTGAGTGTCCTTTACCGAGTTGATGGTGTACTTCAATATGGTTTTAGCTTAGTTAGGAATTTGGTTTTTCCCATCGTTTCTCGTATAAAGATTCTGGCCCAAATGGACATTGCTGAACAACGGATTCCCCAAGACGGATCATTTGAGTTCGAATTTTTAGGCAGAAGATACGAGATTAGGGTTTCCACTACACCGACCATTCAAGGTGAGAGCGTGGTCCTCAGGATCCTTTTTGGAGGCAGTTCGGAACTTTATCGTCTTGAGAGCCTAGGTTTCGAAGAGGAGTTAATCCGGGAACTGAAAGTGTTAATAAGGAAACCCCATGGCATAATCCTTTGCACTGGTCCTACCAGTTCGGGCAAAAGCACAACCCTTTATGCTCTTCTGAATGAGGTTAATCGTTTAGAAAGAAGCGTTATAACTATTGAAGATCCGGTGGAATACCGACTTAATTTTGCTAAACAAAGCCAAATCAACGAAAAAATAGCCTATGATTTCGCTATGGCAGGTAGAAATTTCATGAGACACGATCCGGATATCATCATAATAGGTGAGATAAGGGATGAAGAAACCGCCAAAATAGCCATAAGGGCTTCCATAACCGGGCATCTTCTTTTGTCGACACTTCATGCGAACGATTCCATTTCGGTCATACCCCGATTTCTGGACTTGGGAGTTGATAGGTTTCTTTTGAGCTCTTCTCTTTTGGGCGTTTTATCCCAACGTTTAGTGAGGAAGATATGTCCCATTTGTAAAGACGAGAGAAAACCCACCGAGGCTGAGAAAAGGTTATTTGAGGAAAGCGGATTCGAATCAAACGAGATAAGGTTCCTTTATTTCGGAAGAGGTTGTAGTACTTGTAAAGGATTAGGTTACTTGGGGAGAACCGCAATAGGAGAGCTTTTGCTGTTAAACGATACCCTTAGGGACATGATCTATAAAGGCGCTTCTTTTAGGGAGTTCAAGGAAGCGGCCCTAAAAGCAGGTATGGAGCCTTTAAAGAAAAATGGTATTAGAAAAGTGCTAAAAGGTATCACCACCATTGAGGAATTAGAACGAGTCTTGGGATGAAGTTTTACTTTTATAAGGCCTTTTCGGATGAGGGAATGCGGATAAGGGGGTTTATTTTCGCTTCTGATGAAGGAGAAGGACTCCGTATTTTAGAGAGAAGAGGATTTTACGTAGATAAATTGATAAGAATACCTTACTTTTTGGGCACTTTCCTTTATGGGGGTATAAGAAGAGAGGAGCTTATAGGGTTTTCGAAAAATATTTCCATTATGATTAAAGCGGGTATCCCCGTAATATGGGCCTTAGAGAACTTAAAGGAACAAACGAAAATGGGGCTTTCAAAAATGCTTTAACAGAAATTATCGATCTGGTTAAAAAGGGCATACGTCTAAGTGAGGCCTTTTCGCTTTATCCTCAGTTTTTTCCTCCAATTTTTCCTCACCTCGTAAAAGTAGGAGAGGAGACAGGAAGATTGGATAAGGTTTTTGAAGATATTGGGAATCACCTTCAGCGGATTGAGGAACTCAAAATTGCGGTACAAAGAGCCCTTTTGTATCCAATTTTCGCCACGGTGGCGAGTGTGGGAGCAATTCTTTTCTGGTTGATTTATGTTTTACCTAAGGTGGCTTTTTCTATGAGGGATATGGGTGTTAATTTGCCTACTGTTACTTTGGTTATGATCGGTATTGGAGAGTTTTTAAAAAATTACTTTTGGGTACTTTTTCTCGGTTTTTTTATGATTTTTGTAGTTTACACTGTTATTAAAGATAAGGATAAAACAAAAACATGGAGGGATAAAATCCTTTTAAAATTGCCAGTGATAAAAACACTGGTGTTTTTAAGAACAATGGTGATTTTTTCAGAACAGATGAGGATCCTTCTTGAGGCTGGGATTCCCATTGATGTTACCTTCGAGAGGGTGAAAGATGCTGTGGGAAACGCGGTGGTAAAAAAAGCGGTGGAAAAGGCGAAAGAAAGCGTGCTTTTGGGGAAAAGGCTTTCAGAAGCGTTAGGAGAAACAGGGATATTTCCTCAAATGATCATAAACTTTGTTGAAGTAGGAGAGAGAACAGGGCGTTTAGCAGATCAGTTTAATACTTTAGCAGAACATTACATAAACAGGACTCAAGAATATTCCCTTAGACTCGGTAAAATTATCGAGCCGGTAATAATAGGAGTAATAGGATTGTTCTTTGCTTTAGTGATAGTAAGTCTATTCATACCTGTGTATGAGATGATTTCTCGAATAGGGATGAGTTTATGAAGGAAGTTTTTGATTTTTACAATTTAAAGGAAGATCCCTTTAGCATTACTCCTGATCCTGAATATTTTTATCCCACTCGCGTTCACGAAAGGGCTATTGATGCTATGGAGTACCTTATGAAGAAAGGCGAGAGCTTTTTACTTTTGACCGGGTTTCCAGGTACCGGGAAAACTACGGTGATCAAGACTTTTCTTTCCAAGGTTCAAGGGGTTTGTGCCATTCCTCTTTATAATCCTACGGTGAGGTCTGAGGAGCTAGTAAGTTATTTATGTCAGAAGTTAGGCCTTAGCAAATTCGAAGGCAAACTTCAAGCTCTCGAGAGGTTAAGAGAATTTCTTTTAGAAAGCTATAAAAATGGGCAAAGGTTTTTGCTCATCATAGATGAGGCTCAAGATATGTCTGATGAAACCCTAACGGAGATCAAACACCTATCAAATTTGGAAACGGATAAGGGAAAGCTTTTGCCCATAATCCTGGTGGGACAACCTTCGTTGGAGTCGAGGCTTAAAGACCCCAGAAATTCACAGCTTGATCAAAGAATAAGTCTTAGAATTAAGCTTCTCCCCTTGACTAAAGAGGAAGTTCACGATTTTATCCTTTATCGAGTGAAAAGGGCGGGGAACTCATCCCTTTTGTTCGAGAAAGGGGCTATCAAGCTCATATGGAAGGCCTCACGAGGAATACCGCGATTAATAAACCTGATATGTTCACGAACCCTTATGGTTGGTTTTTTTTACAATTCCCAGCGCATCAAGAAAGAATACGTAAAAATAGCACTAAAATACCTTAATTTATAATCCCAAGCCGCTCCAACCCCTTCTTCCCTTCGGGATCTCCCAGTTCCTGGAGTTGAAGATAAAGCCTTTTGGTTTCATCAAAATTACCTAACATTTCATAAACCAGGGCCAAATTAAATAAAACCTTCGGATTTTTAGGGTCACTTTTTAGAAGTTCCTCCAGTAACTCTTTAGCCCTTTCGCTATAACCAAGCTTGAAATTAACCACCGAGAGGTTAAGCAAAACTGCCCGATTATGTGGATCAATGGAAAGGGTTTCTTCCAAAAAACGTTTGGATTCTTCCAGTTTTCCAAGTTTAAGGTAAAGCAGAGCCACCCGATTTAAAACATTTGCCTCCCTTTTTACGTTACAAAACTTAAGATACTCTTTTATAGCCTCTTCATAATAACCCTGTTCCTCATGTTCTTTTGCCCTCCAAAGATGCTCGTACAGATTGGGAAAAGGGGGAACCTCGAAGGTGGATGAGGGTTTTTCGAGGGAAGGGGAATCAGTTTTGTTTTTGAGCTTCTTTTTAAAGGAAGGAGAGGGGGGTAATTTTGGAGTAGCGGCTTCTATGTTTTGGGGAACTGAAGCCACTACGTTTGTCTCGTTTTCATCTTTAAGAGGGATCTCCTCTTTAATTTCCTCCTTGAAGGCCAAAGGCCAAGAGGTTTCCAAGGTGGGTCTTTTTGGTTCAAAAAAGTTTTTTACTAACAACCATCCTCCAAAGCCCAATATCAGGGAAAGACCTATCGCAAAAATTCCTGTCTTTTTGCGAGATCCCTTCTCTTTGATGAGCTCCACAAGCCCTGGTGGTAACGATTTTTCCTTTTCTCTTCTATTCATTTACTTGACGTTCCTTCGGGAAGATTATAAATTAAAGTTTTAAACATTACAAAGGGCCAATTTTAACGGGAAGGAGGTGGAAATAAGGCCATAATTCGGTTAAGTGGCGTTATTTTAGTAGGTATGGGATATTGTTTTCTATACTTAGCTTCCTTAAAGGAGAACTTTTCCCAAATACTCAAATTCTCGATTTTGGGTCAAACTCTCGCGGTGGCGGGAGGTATAATTTTAATAATAGGGCTATTGTTCAAATCCAGAAAATAGCTCTCCGGTTGGTAAGGGGTAAAGAGATCGGTACCAGTTTTGAGGTGGAAGGGGAAGGTGAGGAGCCTTGGATCAACCTTTCTCAATAGGGCCTCGAGAAGCACTACCGGAAATTTCAGGATGTGGCTGTTCAGAAG
>Ga0197143_1000817_pt1 | contig 29513 bp, 26 predicted proteins | sample GBS70_MetaG_FD_148603 | JGI IMG/M metagenome (GOLD analysis project Ga0197143, IMG submission 148603) | Sediment microbial communities from Great Boiling Springs, Gerlach, Nevada, United States - GBS 70_MetaG | ecosystem: Environmental > Aquatic > Thermal springs > Hot (42-90C) > Sediment... | reverse complement strand
GGACGCATATACATGCTGGCCCGAAAGTTGCCCTCCGCATCCCACGCCTCCGGCGTCCGGAACCAGTAGCCTTTCTCCTCATAGGTCACTCGATAGGCCCCCCAGGCGGTCCGCCAGGCCTCCGCCTCCAGCCCTCGTAGCCACATCGCCGAGGCCACCGCGTAAGTCACCCCCACCCACACCTCCGCCGACTGATTGCTGGAGGTGTCCACCGAGCCGTCCGGTCGCATCCCGTTCACCGCCCCCATCCGCCCTTCGGCAAAGCGCAGCACGTTGTATTCGTAAATGGTCCGGAGCGCCTGCTCCAAGCGGGATTCCGGAACGATCGGAGGAAGCCCGACCAGATCGGCATACCATTGACCGGCCAGCTGATCGGCCATGATGCTCTCACGATGGGGACTGAGGGCGTCGTAGCGATAATACCGCCCGTTCCAGAGGGCGGCCTCAAAAGACGACCGGCCCCGCCGCAGCCAGTCCTCGTAGCGGGCCCGAGCCTCCTCGTCCCCTACCAGATCCGCCATCCGAACGGCTGCCTCCAGGGCCGCCAGCCAGAGCCCCCCGCAGTAAGCGCTCGGCCCTCGCATCGACCACGTGTCATACGTCTGATCCGGGACCCCCTCGTTCTCGGGCAGCCCATCCCCATCGCGATCGAAGAGCTTGAGGTAGTCTAGGGCCATCCGCACCGCGGGCCATCCGTCCTCGATCAGGGTCCGGTCACCGGTGAACACATAGTCCCGATACAGCAGCAGGACGAACTTGCTGTTCAGATCCTTCCAGATGTTGGGGTCCTGGAACGAATAAGCGTTCGGCAGTCGCCATGGGGCCTCGGACGGCGAGCCCAGATCGTGGGGAAGGGCCCCCGCCAGCTTGCGGGGCGCCTGGGATCCGTTGGATTCGATGGTCCGCAGGGTGAGATCGACCTGGGGGACTGTGGCGATGAAGTCTCGCATCACCGCCTTCTCCAGCTCCGGCCAGAGCATCAGCAGGGGGAAGGAGCCGTAAAAGCGCACATCCAGGGTTTCGTAGAACGGATAGTCATAGCACTCGATCTGGGCGAAATGGCCGATCCCATCCGGGTCCTTCGGATCCACCACCCACACGGTGGCGCCATCTGCGATGAAGTAGAGTTCGTTGAACAGCGCGACCGGATACCAGTCTGGCACGTCGGGGTCCGTCCAGAGGGGTTGCTGCCAGGCCCGGATCTGCTCCCGCCAGTCGGCATAGCGATCCAGGGCCTCCTGGGCGATCTGCCATGCGTTCCGCCCGGAGGTTCCGAAGAAGCGGGTGTAGCGGCGGTGCCAGCGATCTCCGGCGCCGAACTCTACCAGGGGCAGATCCCATGCCAGGGCCATCGGCACCATCCGCCGCTCCCCCGGCTCCAGTCGAAGGGTTACGGCCAGACCCGTCCCGACCGGGACGCCATCCGGGACCATAACGGTCTCGCCATCGCACTCCAGGCGGCCGTCAGTGGCGAAGTCTTCCCAGAGATCCGCGCCGTCTCCATCCGTTCGGAAGGCGAGGCGGTAGCTGATTTCCATCCCCGGCGTCGCCAGCGCCGCCAGGGCCCACGATCCGTCCCCGGGCTCCCGGACCGGGCCCTCTCCCCCCACGAGCTCAATCCCCATCATCCGGGCGTCTCCGCGCGTCGCCCGCTGGATCCGATGGAGCCGCTCCTTCGGCGTCTTCTCATCGCCCCCTCCCAGGAGGTTCTCCCAGGTGAACAGAAGGCCCACCGTGAGGGGCTGGGCGGTAGGATTCTCGACGGACCACAGGAACACGGCGACCGGGTAGCTGCTCTCGCGGTAGTTATGCGGGATCACAGGGGAGAACTGCTCAACGGCCAGCCGGATGGGAAGGCGATCCCACTGATAGACGAACCACGAGCGGGGGTAGAGGGCCGCGTAGAACCCGGCTCCGACCGGATACCGCCATCGCCAGGCCTCCAGCCCGCGGGCGGGCGCCTCCGTCCACAGCGCCTGGGCCAGGGCGCCTTCGGGGCCCTCCACGAAGACGGAGAACATGCAAGCGGGCCGCGGCTCGTAGCGGTGTTGCCTTGGATCCAGATGCCAGCGGGCGAAGTCCCCTCGATAGGTGCGGCCGATGGTCCCCGCCCCGATCCCTCCCAGTGGAGCCCCTTGCCAGTAGCCATCATCGATGCTGAGGTGGGGGATCGTCATCGAGCGGCCGGGGTTCTCCAGCGGCAACCCGATGGGCCGGCGCCACGCCCGCGGGGGGATCTCCGTAGGAAGAAGCGCTGGCGTTGCGGTCATGAGAGCCTCCTGTTCCGGTCAGATCCCCGGTTTCGAAAGGGATGGGCTGAAGGTTTGCAATGCACCACACGAGGAGCGGATCACCAGCTCCGTCGGCAGGATCACCCGTTGGGGATCATGGGCGCCTTCCTCCAGCTGGCGCAGGAGGAGCCGGACCGCAACCCGACCGAGCTCCGTGATGGGCTGGCGGACCGTCGTAAGGGGTGGGTCGGTATAGCGGGCCAGCTCCACGTCGTCGTAGCCGACCAGGGCGATGTCATCGGGAACCCGCAGGCCGGCCTCGCGGATGGACTTCAATGCGCCCACAGCCATCAGATCGCTGGCCGCGAACACCGCGTCGGGGTGTGCCGGGAGCAGGCGACGCATCGCGATGTATCCGCCTGCCTCTGTGAAATCCCCCTCAGCGATCCACTCCGGGGGAGGGTTGATGCCCCACGCCTGCATGGCGATCCGGTATCCCTCGAGGCGATCCACGCCCGGGGCCATCGTCTGGGGGCCGGCGATCGTGGCGACCCGACGCCGCCCCAGGCGGAGGAGATGCTCCGTGGCCACCCGGGCACCCTCCACGTTGTCCGCATCCACATAGCTGACGTTCGGCTCCTCGGGATAGCGCCCGATGCTCACCACGGGCAGGCCGTCCCGGTAGGCCCGGGCGATCAGGGGATCGGTGGTCCGGGCGGAGACCACGATGATCCCGTCCACCACCCGCCCGCGCAGGGCTCGCCGGTAGAAGTCCTCCTCCTGCTGAGGGGTGAGCAGGGAGAGCACCAGAAGGTATCCGCGCTCGGCCAGCGCTTCGGAGATCGCGTGGAGCACGACCGGGAAATACGGATCGCCGAACACCTTGGGCAGCGTCTCAGGGATCACCACGCCGACGATCTGGCTGCGGCGGGTGACCAGGTTGCGGGCGGCCGCGTGGGGGTAATAGCCCACCTCCCGGATGACCCGCCAGACCCGCTCGCGAACCTCTGGGCGCACGTTCGGATGCTGATTGATCACCCGCGACACCGTGGAGCGGGAGACCCCCGCCAGCCGTGCGATCTCCTCCAGGGTATATCCCATTGTCCCCTCCGTTGAGAGCGCTCTCAAAATAAACTGAGAGATCCGCCTCTTCCCGGCGTACTGCGCTCAGGCCCTACCGGATCCATTATAGCCAGAATCGATCTTATCTGTCAATCCAGGCCGTTTGGCATAGAGAGATCCAATAGAGAGCACGCCGGGTAAGGGCCCCTCTTGACAAAACCAGACGGATATGCTAAGCATGATATTGGGAGCGCTCCTAAATCGGGGCGAAGGGGGGAGGTTCCGCTGGCACCCAAGCCGATCTTCCTGGAGATAGGTCCTGCCGCCGGATCCGATCCCTCTCGTCCCTCGAGGGCATACAGTGGCCATCCGGTTCTCGCCACCCTACTCTTAACAGGAGGAAGTGCCATGAAGCGCAAAGTCTGGTTGCTCCTCTGCGGATGGATGATTGCCTCCTTGGTCCTGGCCGCCTGTGGCGGGACGCCGACTCCTTCGCCGAGTCCGACAGCGGCTCCTCCCGCCACCCAGGCCCCTGCGGCGCCCACACCCGCTCCCACTCCAACCCCGGCTCCCGCAGCGGTGGTGTATCCACGCGAAGAGACGCTGTATACCAGCGGCACGCAGTGGGGTCCCCCCTCTAACTGGAATCCGCTCCAGCCCGGCACCCACGCGATGGGCACCATCGGCCTGTGTTATGAAACGCTGTTCCTCTATAACCCGCTGAAGAACGAATACATCCCCTGGCTGGCCGAGAGCGGGAACTGGACCAGTGACAAAGTCTACGAGCTCAAGCTTCGCAAGGGGATCACCTGGGCCGACGGCAAACCCATGACCGCCCAGGACGTGGCCTATACCTTCGAGCTGGGCAAGCTGGACGGTGTCTACTACAAGCCGCTCTGGGACTACCTGGAGAAGGTGGAGGCGGTGGACGAAGTCACCGCCCGCTTCACCTTCAAGGAAGTCCATCATCAGGCCTGGAGCAACCTGCTCTACTCCGTGGCCATTGTCCCCAAACACGCCTGGGAGGGCCGCTCGGCCCAGGAGATCGTCAACGGCCAGAACGTGCCGCCGCTGTGCTCGGGCCCCTACCTCTATGAGGCTCACTCGGAGGACCGCGTGGTGTGGAAGCGCAACGACAACTGGTGGGGGATCAAGCTCCTGGGCAAGTCGGTGGCCCCACGCTACATTGTGGACGTCGTGAATCCCAGCAACAACGTGGCCCTCGGCTTGGTGCTCAAGGGTGAGGTGGACTTGAGCAACAACTTCCTCCCGGGCATCGCCACCCTGGTCCAGGGCGGCTATGGGATCAAGACGTGGTATGACAAGCCGCCCTTCATGCTGGCCGCCAACACCGCCTTCCTCTTTATGAACCTCAAGAAGAAGCCGATGGACGATGCCAACTTCCGCAAGGCTCTGGCCTACGCCATCAACGTCGACGAGATCGTCAACCGCGTCTACGGCAACATTGTCCAGAAGGCCAACCCCACCGGCTTGCTGCCGGTCTGGGAGCGCTTCGTGGACCAGGGGGTCGTCCAGCAGCTCGGCTTCTCCTATGATCCCAACCGGGCCAAGCAGATCCTGGCCCAGGCCGGTTACAAGGACGTCAACGGGGATGGCTTCGTAGAGGCCCCCGACGGCTCGCCCATCCAGCTCAAGGTCATCGTCCCCAATGGGTGGACGGACTGGATGGAGGCGGCCAGGGTGATCGCCAGCAGCGCCCAGGCCATCGGCATCAACCTCCAGGCCGACTTCCCGGACTTCGGCGCCTACTGGGACCAGCTGACGGGCGGCACCTTCGACACGGCCATCAACAACTTCGGCTCCCAGATGAGCAACACACCGTGGACCTTCTACCAGTGGCTGTTCCGCCATCCGATCACCGACAAGATGAGCGACGGCAACTTCGGCCGCTACGCCAACCAGCAGGTCTTCGACCTGGTGGATGAGCTGGACCGCGTTCCGGTGACCGATGAGGACCGGATGAAGCAGGTCATCGCCCAAATCCAGCGGATCCAGCTGCAGGAGATGCCGGCCATCCCGCTGTGGTATAACGGCCTGTGGGCCCAGTGGAATACGACCTACTGGACGGGCTGGCCGTCGGCAGCGGAGGGCGCACCGAAGTATCCGCCGAGCACCTGGCGAGGCTACTGGAATATGGGAGCCATCCTGATGCTCACGGAGCTGAAGCCCGCTAAGAAGTAGGAGTCTGATTCCGAATGTGTAGGTTTCCGTTCCCCCGGGGCTCCGACCCCCAGCTCGGGGCCCCGGGAGATTCTGGGAAGGTGGAGATCTGGAGTTGGGGGCAGGGATGGCTGTCGTGGAGTGCGCGGTGATCGACCGTGGGGAAGCGTTCCGAAAGGCGCTCGAGCGTTCCATGGAGACCTTCGGGCGCCGGGGGCGCGTCGAGGTCCGCTTCACCTACCTGACGTGGTCCAATGCTTGGTATGAGCTGGTCGAGCGAATTGTTCACCGCGCGGCCCCCGACGTCATGGAAATCGGTTCCACATGGGCCCTCACCTTCCGGGCAATGGAGGCCCTGCGGCCGTTCACATCTGCGGAGATCCGGGCGATCGGAGGTCTAGACCGATATCTCCTTCCCCTCTGGCAGGCTGCCCGTATTGATGAGGCCATCTGGGGAGTTCCCTGGCTCGCGGATCTTCGGCTCGTGTTCTATCGAAAAGACGCGCTGGAGAAGGCGGGGATCGAGGAGCGATCCTTTCGCTTCCTTAAAGATCCCACGGACTTCGAGGGCGCCCTGCATTCTCTTGCCCGCGTCGGGGATCTTCTGCCCTGGGTTGTGCCTACCCAGGCCGAGCGCAACACGATCCATCATATTGCTAGTTGGGTGTGGAGCTACGGGGGTAGCTTTGTAAGCCCGGACGGGGAGCTGCATTTCGCGGAAGGGCCATCGATGCAGGGGATCCTCGCGTATTTCCGTCTGGGGCTGCTGATGGGATGCCCGATCCCCCTTCTGAGCGCCGTTGAGGCCGACCAGGTCTTTTGGCAAGGGCGAGCAGCGGCCACCATCGGTGGGTGGTGGCTGTGGCACTATGCGGAGGAAGCTTTGCGCGCCCGTATTGGCCTGGCCCTGCCGCCCGGCCCCCCTTTTCTCGGCGGTTCCCTCCTGGTCGTCTGGCAGGAGTCCCGGAGCCCTGAGGCTGCCTTTGCGGTGCTCGGCTCTCTGGTCCGTCCGGAGACCATGCTGGCCCTCTGCCGTGCCCCCGGCATGCCTCTCCCGGCCCAGCCGGATCTACTCCCCGATCTGTTTTCCACAATGCCTGAGTCAGAGGTGGAGGTCCTGCGAACTGGGTTCTACTATGCCAACAGCTTTCCAAATTTTTCACTCTGGGGGATCCTTGAGGATCGTCTGAACAGGGTGTTCGGCCAAATCTGGCGGGATCTCCTCCCATGTCCGGAGAACGCGGAGGAGATCATTCGGGGGCATCTGAGGAACGCGCAGGCGGCCCTCAGCCGGATCATCCCGCGCCCGAACGCGAGGGCCGGATGAACCTTGAAGAGCGAGGGAAGCCGTGATCTGGTATCTGGGGCGTAAGCTGTTCATTTATCTGTTGACTTTCTTCTTCGCCGTCACCATTGACTGGTTGATCCCCCGCCTGATGCCCGGCAACCCGGTGGACATCATGGTCTCCCGCATGGCGTTGCGGGCGGATGCGGCGGAGGTGGTGCGAAGCTATTACATCCAGGCGTTCCAGCTGGATCTCCCTCTCTGGCGGCAATATCTCAATTTCTGGATCGCCCTGCTCCGGGGCGATCTGGGCGTTAGTATCTGGCTGTTCCCTCAGCCGGTGATCTCGGTGATCGCCCGGGCTGTTCCCTATGATCTTCTCCTGCTCCTGCCGGCCATCCTTCTGAGCTGGGTCCTGGGCAACCAGGTGGGGGCCATGGCCGCGCGTGTGCGATGGCTTGACAACACCGTCCTCCCCCTCGCCTATATCCTGACCGCGACGCCTTACATGTGGCTGGCGCTGCTGCTCGCCTGGTCCCTGGGGCAGGTCGCCGGCCTCTTCCCCATCTCCGGCGCCTACAGCTACAACATCCGGCCTCATCTCTCGTGGGTCTTCATCCGAGACTTGCTCTGGCACTGGACCCTCCCCTTCCTTTCCCTGTTTCTGGTCATGTTCGGGGGATGGGCCATTGGGATGCGGAACATGATTATCTATGAGCTGGAGGCGGATTACTCCCGCTACCTCAGCGCCCTGGGGGCGCCCCAGCGCTTGATCCGCCGGTATGCCTTCCGCAATGCGGTGTTGCCTCAGATCACCGGCCTCGCTCTGCAGCTGGGGGCCATCGTCGCGGGCGCTGTGGCCACGGAGATCGCCTTCGCTTACCCGGGAACCGGCTATCTGATCCTGCAGGCCGTCCTGAACCAGGACTACTTCCTTCTTCAGGGATGCTTCCTGTTTATCATCACCGGTGTTCTGGCCGCGAATCTCATCATCGACATCGTTTACATCCTGGTGGATCCGCGCACCCGCCTGGGGATGGTAGGGGAGTGAGCCATGGGATCTCGATCGGAGCTTCTGTATTTCGCCTGGCTTAACACCAAGGTGCGTGTGGGCGCGCTGATCCTGGCGCTGTTTGTGATCCTGGCTATCGTGGGACCGCTGTTTGCCCGCCACGATCCGAACGCGTATGTGGGGCCGCCCGCCCATCCCCCCTCCTCGGAATACTGGCTGGGCACGACTACGTTCGGGCAGGATGTTTACTCCCAATTCGTGCATGGGCTCCGGGCTACTTTTATCGTGGGGCTTCTGGGCGGGGGGATCGGGACCTTGCTCGGGGTGTGCATTGGGTTGCTGGCCGGCTACCGCGGGGGGATGGTGGATGAGATCCTCAATATGTTCACGAACATCGTCCTCATTCTGCCCACCCTGGCCGTCCTGATCATCATCGCTGCCTATCTTACGGTGCGTGGGATCCTGGTGGAGAGCCTCTTCATCGGGTGCACCGCTTGGCCGTGGGCCGCCCGGGCCATCCGCGCCCAGACTTTCTCCCTGCGCGCCCGGGAGTTTGTGGATCTCGCCCGCATGAGCGGGCGGAGCTCGTGGAAGATTATGTTCTACGAGATCGCGCCGAACATGCTGTCATACCTTTTCATGACCTTTATCCTTCAGTTCGGCGGGGCCGTTCTCATTGCAGCCACCCTGGATTTCATCGGCCTGGGGCCCACCCAGGGGATCTCCCTCGGCCTGATGATGAACAACGCGGTGCTATGGGCCGCCCTCCCGCTGGGGATGTGGTGGTGGCTGATCCCGCCCGGCGCGGCCATCACCGCCATCGTCGGCGCCCTCTATGTGATGAACGTGGGCCTGGACGAGGTGTTCAACCCCAAATTGCGCGAGCTGTGAGGTGGGCCATGGCCCTTCGCGTTGAGAACCTCCGCATCTACTACCGCACCCTCCGCGGCTACGTCCATGCGGTGGAAGGGGCCACCTTCTCCGTCGGCGACGGGGAGATCATGGGGCTGGCCGGGGAATCGGGATGCGGGAAGACGACCCTGGGCCACAGCCTGATCTATCTGAAACCTCCCATGGCCTACATTGAAGGCCGCGTTTTCTTGGACGGGCGGGAGCTTCCCATCTGGGACATGGATCGGATGAACGAGTTCCGCTTCCGCCACATCTCGATCATCCCGCAATACGCGATGAACGCCCTGAACCCCACCCGCCGCATCGGTTCGCTGATCGCGGACCTGCTCGCCACACGGGGGATCGATTTCCGGCAGATCCTGCCGGAGCTTCAGCGGAGGCTGGATCTGGTCCAGCTCTCCCAGGAGGTCCTGAAGCGCTATCCCTTCGAACTGTCTGGAGGCATGCGCCAGCGGGTGGTGATGTTGATCTCAACACTGCTTAATCCTTCGCTGCTGATCGCCGATGAGATCACCTCCGCCCTAGATGTGTCCACGCAGCGGGCTGTCTGCGAAATGATCGTTGAATTCCGCAACCGCGGCTTCGTGCGAAGCACGATCTTTATCACCCACGACATGTCTATCCTCTATCAGATCGCCGACACCATCCTGGTCATGTATGCAGGCCAGCTGGCCGAGAAAGCCCCCGTGGAGACGATCTTTCGATCCCCTCGCCATCCTTACACCCGGATGTTGATCGCCTCCCTGCCCCGGGTCGGCGCGCGGCAGCGGGTGGAGCGCCTGAAAGGGATCCCGGGATCCCCACCCCCGCTTCTGGACCCCCCGCCCGGCTGTCGATTCCGGGACCGATGCCCCCTTGCCTTCGAGCGATGTCAGGAGCCTCCGCCCTTCGTGGAGGTGGAGCCCGGACACTTCGTCGCCTGTTGGCGGGAGATCTGACCATGCTCGCCCTGGAGAACGTGACCAAGGTCTACCGAACCGGGGCCCTGGGCCTCCGCAAGCTCATCGCAGTCTCCGAGGTCAGCTTCGAGATCGGGGAGCGGGAGATCGTGGCCCTGATCGGGGAGAGCGGGAGCGGCAAGACCACCATCGGCAAGATGATCCTCCGCCTCTTCCGCCCCACCTCCGGGGTGATCCGCTTCGAGGGGAAGGATATCTTCTCCCTGCGCGGCCCCGCTCTAAAGGATTACTATCGCCAGGTGCAGGGGGTGTTCCAGGATCCCTTCGCCTCCTACAATCCGATCTTCAAGGCCGATCGCGTGTTCGCCCTCATCCGGGAGGAGTTCTATCCCCGCATTCGACGCTCGGCATGGGAGCAGCGGGTGGAGGAGGCGCTGCGGGCCGTCGGCCTGAACCCATCTGACGTGCTGGGCAAATACCCCCACCAGCTCAGTGGGGGGCAGCTGCAGCGCTTCCTGATCGCGCGGGCTCTTCTGCTGGACATCCGCTTACTGGTGGCCGATGAGATCATCAGCATGCTGGACGCCTCAACGCGAATCGACGTGCTGAACCTGCTGGGGGATCTGCGGGACCGCGGCCTCTCCATCCTGTTCATCACCCACGACCTCTCCCTGGGCTATTACATCAGTGATCGCTCCATCGTCCTCTACCGAGGGCGCATCGTGGAGATGGGAGCCACCGAACGGATCTACGCCCGGCCCCTCCATCCCTATACGGAAATGCTGATGGAGTCCATCCCGCGTATCGATGGGCGATGGGGGGCGACTTCTCACCGGGTCGAGCGCTCGGCAGTCCTGCCGGGGGCCTTTGGGTGCGTGTATTACCCGCGGTGCCCCATCGCCCAGGAGATCTGCGCCCGGCGCGTCCCGGAGCTCGCGGAGGTGGAGGCCGGCCACTTCGTGGCCTGCCACGTGCGCGGCGGGGCCTCCTCCTCAGCCGGGTAAGCGGACCATCCCGGGCGGTTGCCTCTCGGCGGGACCGCCCGGGGAGATCACCTTCTCTCCTCCGGGGAGGATCCGGATGGGAGCAGCCCGGGGGCAAGGAGGAGGCAAGCCCTTTCCTGATCACGGCCGGTAGCGGTAGAGCATCCGCGGGAAGGCGATGGCCTCGCGGATGTGGTCCAGGTGGCAGATCCAGGCCACCGTCCGCTCGATGCCCAGCCCGAAGCCGCTGTGGGGCACCGACCCGTAGCGGCGCAGATCCAGATACCACTGATATTCTTCCACCGGCAGGTTGTGCTCCCGGATCCGCTGTAGCAAAAGGTCGTAATCCGCGATCCGCTCGCTCCCCCCGATGATCTCCCCGTATCCCTCCGGGGCCAGCAGATCCGCGCAGCGCACCACCTCCGGCCGCTGAGGGTCCGGCTGCATGTAAAACGCCTTCACCGCCGCCGGATAGTGGGTGACGAAGACCGGCTTCTCGAAGTGCAGCGAAAGGGCCGTCTCGTGAGGAGCCCCGAAATCCTCCCCCCATTCGATCCGCAAGGCCGCCTTGCGCTCCGGGTCCGCCGCCTCCTCCGCCCACTCGTTCAGCAGGCGGACCGCCTCATCGTAGGTGAGGCGCGGGAACGGCGGGACCACTTTCTCCAGCGGGGCGGTGTCGCGCTCCAGCACCCGCAGCTCGTTGCGGCGCTCCTCCAGCACCCGCGCCACCACGTAGGCGACCAGCTGCTCCGCGATCTCCAGCATCTCCTCGAAGGTGCAGAAGGCCATCTCCGGCTCCACCATCCAGAACTCCAGCAAGTGCCGCCGGGTCTTGGAGCGCTCCGCCCGGAAGGCCGGGCCGAAACAATACACCCGGCCGAAGGCGAAGATGTTGGCCTCGTTATACAGCTGGCCGGTCTGGGCCAGATACAGCCGCTCGCCGAAGTAGTCCACCGGGAACAGCGTGGTCGTCCCCTCCGCCGCCGTGGCCGTCAGCAACGGCGTGTCCACGTTCAGGAACCCCTGGCCGTCCAGCCAGTCCCGGATGGCCCGGATCACCGTGGCCCGGATGCGCTGGATCGCCCACTGGCGGGAGGACCGCAACCACAGGTGCCGGTGGTCCATCAGGAACTCCACGCCGTGCTCCTTCGGGCCGATGGGGTAATCCTGGGCCAGGTGGACGATCTGGATCTCCCGGACCGCGATCTCATACCCTCCGGGGATGCCGGGCGCCCGCGCGTCTTGGCGGACGGTCCCGGTCACGATCAGGGAGGACTCCTGAGTCACCCGCCGCGCGGCCTCGAAGGTCTCCGGCGGGACATCCCGCATGGAGACCACGCACTGGACGATGCCCGTGCCGTCCCGCACCAGCAGGAAGTAAAGGCGGCCCTTGTCGGTCTTGTTGTAGAGCCACCCCCGCACGGTCACTTCCGCGCCCACGTAGTCCGCGATCCGCTCGATGCGCATCAGCGTGGCCACGAATGGAACCTCCCGATCGGGGAGTGCCGCTTTCACATCTCCTGACGGCCCTGGAGCGCCCGAACCAGGGTGATCTCATCAGCGTAGTCCAGATCCCCGCCCACCGGCAGGCCCCGGGCCAGGCGGGTCACCCGCACCCCCAGGGGGGCCAGGAGGCGGTGGATATACACGGCCGTGTTCTCTCCCTCCAGGCTGGGGTTGGTGGCCAGGATCACCTCCCGAGGGGCCTCCCGCCGCACCCGCTCGACCAGCTCGCGGATGCGCAGGTCCTCCGGCCCGACGCCATCCATGGGGGAGATCACCCCGTGCAGCACGTGATAGACCCCCGTGTATTCGCCGGTGCGCTCGATGGCCAGCACGTCCAGGGGCTCCTCCACCACACAGATCAGCCCGTGATCCCGCCGCTCGTCCCGACAGATGGCGCAGGGGCTCTCGTCGGTGATGTGGAAGCAGATCTCACACAGGCGGGTTTGCTGCTTGAGGTTGCGAAGGGCCTCCGCCAGGGCCATCACCTCCTCCTCGGGGGCCCGGAGCAAATAGAAAGCCAGCCGGGAGGCGGTCTTCGGCCCGATCCCGGGCAGCTTCACCAGCGCCTCGATCAGCCGCGCCATCGGCGGCGGCGCGATCGTCGTGAAAGGTCGCATGGGAGCTCTCCTAAGCGACAACCCTGATGCGAATGATCATCATAGCACTGCGAAGCCTTGCCCCGATTTTTCATTATAGCCTGACCCTCTAATGGGGCTTCTCCACCAGCGCCTGGTCCAGATCCTCGATGAGGTCATCTGGATGTTCCAGGCCGATGGAGAGGCGCAGGAGGTCCTCTGGCGTGGAGGTCCCGGGGCCCTCAATGGAGGCCCGGTGCTCGATCAGGCTTTCGGGCCCCCCGAAGCGGATCGCCCGGGTGAACAGCCGCACCCGACCGGCCACCCGCAAGGCCGCCTCACGGCCTCCCCGCACCTGAAAAGAAAGCAGCCCTCCGAAGGCCGCCATCTGACGGGCCGCGATGGCGTGGCCCGGGTGATCCGGGAGGCCGGGGTAGTGCACCGCTTTCACCGCCGGATGCCGGGCCAGGAACCCCGCCACCCGCACGGCGTTCTCCGAATGCGCCCGCATCCGATAGGGGAGCGTCCGCAGGCCGCGCAGGATCAGCCAGCACTCGAAGGGCGCCAGAACCGCTCCCCCGGTGATCTGGATCTCCCGCAGCCGCCGGGCGAAGGCGTCCTCCTCCCGCAGCACCACCACCCCGCCCATCACGTCCCCATGGCCGCCCAGATGCTTGGTTGCGGAATGCACCACGCCGTCGGCGCCCAGGGCCAGCGGCCGCTGGAGGATCGGCGTGGCGGCGGTGTTGCCGCAGAAACACCATGCCCCGGCCGCGTGGGCCCGGTCGGCCACCCAGGCGATGTCGGTGATCCGCAGCATCGGGTTGGAGGGCGTCTCCACCCACACCAGCCGGGCGGGCATCCGCAGGGCCTCCTCTAAAGGGGTGGGGCCACCGCCCCGGTGGCCGGATCGATGCGGGATCCCGCGTGGACGGCCAGGGTTTCCAGGCGCATCGGGAACCGCCGACGGGATGGTGCGATCCGGAGAGGCTTCAAGGGCCCAGCAGCCCGCTCAGGCCCAGCTGGCCGGCCAGGGCGTTCAGCCGCTCCGCCGCGTAGGTCTGGGAGCGCTCGATGGCCTGATTGATGGCCGCCACCAGCAGATCCTGGAGCATCTCCACATCCCCCGAGGAGAGCAAGGCGGGGTCGATGGCGATGGATTGCACCCGCTGATCGCCGGAGATCACGATGGTGATGGCCCCTCCGCCCGCCGTCACCGTCAGGGTCTCCTGGGCGAGGGCCTCCTTCGTTTTCACCATCTCCTCCTGCAGCCGCTGGATCTGCTGGAGGAGCTGCATCGGGTTGCCCAACCCACGCGTCTTGGTCATCGTCAGGCTCCTGAACGATAAGGATGGGGATCTCATTCCTCCTCCACCTGGGCACCCAGGTCCTCGACCGCCCGCCGGATCAGGGGATCCTCGGCCGCCGGACGCCGGCGCGGGGTCTTGCGGGCCACGATGTTGCGGATCGTCACCGGGACCCCAAAGGTGTGGCTCAGGATGTCCTCCACCAGCGCCTGAGCCTTCGCCCGGGGATCCTGGAACTTGTCCCGCAGCAGCTCGGAGGGCCAGGCCAGGACCACGGTGTGGCCTTCCACCGCATGGAGGGCGCAGGATTTCAGCAGCGCCTCAGTGGGCAGGCTCTGAGCCCGCACCGCCTTGAGGATGCTGACCCAGCGCTCCCGGAGAGCCTCCAGGGTTAGCCCCCCCGACGGGGAGGCCGGGCCCGGAGGCGCGGGCGAAGGGGGCGCGGGGGTCGCCGCCGCGGGCGCCGGCGCGGGAGCGGGAGGAACAGGAGGGACGCTCCGGGCCGCTCGGGCCTGCTGACAGGCCAGGGCCGCCTCCACGAAGGCCAGCTCCAGGGCGAGCTGCGGCGACCAGGCGCTCCGGAAGTCCGCCGCCGCGGTCGTGAACAGGCGGATCAAACGAGGGAGGACCTCCGGGGGCAAGGCGCGGGCGTGCCGCTGGGCCGCGGCGCGCTGCTCCGGCAGGAGATCCGCCCCGCTGGCATCCCCCCATTGCAGCCACATGACCGCTCGCAGGTGTTCCACCAGCTGCCGGGCCAGCTGCGGCGGATGGGCGCCCTCCTCCACAGCGCGGGCGAGGAGGGTCAGCCCGCGGGCCGTTTCCCCTTCGCTCAGAGCCTCCACGATCTCCCCCACCAGATCCCAGCGCCCGGCCCCCAGGGTCCGCTGCACGCGCTCCACCGTGATGGGCTCTTCATCGGCGGCGAGTTGATCCAGCAGGGTCACCGCGTCCCGCAGGCTGCCAGCCGCCTGGCGCCCGATCCAGGCCAGGGCTTCCGGCTCGGCGGAGAGCCCCTCGGCGGCCACGATCTCCTCCAGCCGCCGGACGATCTCGGCCGTCGTCAGGCGGCGGAAATCGAAGCGTTGACAACGGGAGAGGATCGTGGCGGGGATCCGATGGGGCTCGGTGGTGGCCAGGACGAAGATCACGTGCGGCGGAGGCTCCTCCAGGGTTTTGAGGAGGGCGTTGAAGGCCTCGGTGGTCAGCATATGGGCCTCATCGATGACGTAGACCTTATACCGGGCCTCACTGGGGGAGAAGCGAACCCGCTCCCGCAGATCCCGGATCTCATCGATGCCCCGGTTGGAGGCGGCGTCGATCTCGATCAGGTCGATGAGGCGCCCTTCGTGGACCGCCTGGCAGATCCGGCAGCGATCGCATGGTCGCTCCTCCACCGCTTCGGCCAGGCAGTTGACCGCCTTGGCCAGCAGGCGGGCTGTGGTGGTCTTGCCGGTCCCTCGCGGCCCGGCGAACAGATACGCGTGCGCGATACGACCCAGGCGCAGGGCGTTGCGCAGGGTGCGGGTCACATGCTCCTGGCCGACCACTTCCTCGAACCGTCGGGGGCGCCACTTGCGGTAGAGGGCCAACGGCATCGGCGGCACGCTCCGGAGTCCTGCTGATCTGGCCGCCATTATAACCGACGGGCGGGAAACCAGCAACGCAGCGCCCTGCCCCCGCCCCGCAGGACATGTAGGGCAACTGCGAGCAGTTGCCCTACGCTCCCGGCGAAACTTGACAAAATCCCCGATCCGATTATGATAGAAGCAAATCGGAACGCAGAACCGGAGCGCGAGGGGGATGTTCTGAGGGTTTGGCCGTCGGGTCAACGCAGGACTCGCCCGACGGCTTTTTGTTTTGGAAGCCCAGGCGCCTGCTCACCCCCGAGGCCGCGCCTCCCTCCCTCGGATCCCCTTCTTCCGGTCGGATCGTTCCGCAACCTGAAGCAGGGAGTCCGCCCCCCGCGGGCTTCAAAAATCTTTCTGAAGGAGTTGCAGAGATGGCTGGTCAGCGTGTCAAGGGCACCGTCCGCTGGTTCAACCGGACCAAGGGGTACGGCTTCATCCGGCCGGACGAAGGGGACCGCGACGTCTTCGTCCACTACACGGCCATCGTCGGCCAGGGGTTCCGCAACCTCGAGGAGGGCGAGCGGGTGGAGTTCACCATCCGCGAGACCCCCAAGGGCCTCCAGGCCGAGCAGGTCGTGCGCCTGTCCGAGTGAACGCGGTGCCGGCTCCACCCGACCCGGGGCAGCGGGAGCCTCCGTTCGGAGGCTCCCGCTGTTTTTTACGAGGCGCCGTCAAGAGACCTCCTTAGAGCGCGCCAATGTCAGGGGCGAGTTGCGTCTCTCGACGATGAGAAGCAGAATACCTTCGTCGGAATACGCAGCGGACGCTCGGCCTGGATCATGCGTGGAGCGCGGGTATGCCCATTCGGGTGCTGGACCCGGAGCTGGTGGCTCAGATCGCGGCCGGGGAGGTGATCGAGCGCCCGGCCTCGGTGGTCAAGGAGCTGGTAGAGAACGCCCTGGACGCCGGCGCCTCGCGGATCGAGGTGGAGACGGAGGGGGGCGGCCGTTCGCGCATCCGGGTCGCCGATGACGGGTGCGGCATCCCGGCCGCGGAAGTGGCCCTCGCCTTCGCCCGCCACGCCACCAGCAAGCTCTCCGCGCCCGAGGACCTCTTCCGCATCGCCACCCTGGGGTTCCGGGGCGAAGCCCTGGCCGCTATCGCCGCCGTCGCCCGGGTCACCTGCCGGACCCGGGCTGTCGGCGAAGAGCTGGGCACCTATGTTCGCATCGAAGGAGGGGAGATCCGGGAGCAGCGGCCCCTGGCGCGTCCCCCGGGCACGGAGATGATCGTGGAGGACCTGTTCTTCAACACCCCGGCCCGCCGGAAGTTCCTGAAGGGGGAAGGGGCGGAGCGGCGGGCCATCGACCTCTGGATCAGCCGCTACGCCCTGGCTTACCCGAGGGTCGCGTTCTTCCTCCGGCATGACCGGCGGGAGGCCCTGACGCTCCCTGCCGCTCGCGAGCCCCGCCATCGCCTCGCCGCCCTCTACGGGGCAGAGGTGGCGGAAGCCCTCCTGGAGGTGCACGAAGCGGACGAAGAGATGCGGATCTCGGGGTGGATCAGCCCGCCGGGGATGGATCGCCCGGACCGCCAGGAGATGGTCTTCTTCGTGAACGGACGCTGGGTGCAGGACCGCATGCTCCCGGCGGCGGTGCTGCAGGCCTATCACACCCTGCTTCCCGCCGGCCGCTTCCCCTGGAGCTTTCTCTGGATCGATCTCCCCCCCGATGCGGTGGATGTGAACGTTCACCCGGCCAAGATCGAGGTCCGTTTCCGGGATCCGGATCGGGTGTTCCGGCTGGTCCAGCGGGCCGCCCACCGAGCCCTCCGCCAGACGGCCCCTCGCGTCTTTCAGCCCGTCGCCTCCCCAATGGCACCCGCTTCGATGCCTGCCCGTCCCCTCCCGCCCGGGAAGCCCGCGGATGTCCTTCCGAAGCCATTCGGGGAGGAGGCCACCGGCCTTCCCCCGCTCCGGGTGATCGGGCAGCTCCAGGCGACCTACATCGTCGCCGAGGGGCCGGATGGCCTTTACCTGCTGGACCAGCACGCGGCGCACGAGCGGGTGCTGTATGAGGAGCTCATGGCCCGGCGTCAGGAGGGGCCGCTCCCGGCCCAGCCGCTGCTGCAGCCGGTGCTGCTGGAGGTCTCACCGGAGGAGGGGAGCCTGCTGGAGGAACACCAGGGGGCGCTGCAGGAACTGGGGTTCTGGATCGAGCCCTTCGGCCCCCGCGCCGTCCGCGTGCGGGCCATCCCGGCCGTCCTCTCCGCCGAAGCGATTCGGGCGGTGATCCAGGACCTTCTGTTCGATCTGCACGAGGCGCGACGGCCGATGGAGGTGGCTTTAGAAGCCCGCTGGATCCGGAGCATCTGCAAGCGCGCCGCCGTGAAGGCCGGGCAGGTCCTCAGCATGGAGCAGATGCAGCATCTGGTGCGGGCGCTGGAGCGATGCGCCATGCCCTGGACCTGCCCGCACGGCCGGCCGACGGTGTTGCGGTTCCCGCTGGGCCAGCTGGCCCATCAGTTCGGACGGGAGCCATGAGGGGACAGGCCCGCCCATGGCCTCGGAGGGGCTCACCGGCCCCGGCCTTTGGGCATCTTGCCGCTCGGGTTCGGCTTCTTCGAAGAGGTGGAGCCCGGACCCGCCGCCGGGGTGGGGGACGGCGCGGGCGTGGCGAAGGCCCTGGACCGGGCGGAGCGCATGATGGCGCCCAGGCCCCGGCCGCCCGGATGCAGGCCGTAGGCGCGGTAGGCCTGGCCCCAGCCGACCTGGCGCCCCAGCTGGAGCGCCTGCTCCAGGGAGAGATCGTTCGTGGGATCGGCGTCGCTCTGAGAGGCCAGGACCAGCTGAAGCGCTCGGGCGATCTCGCCATAGCCGAAGCCCTGGGCGTGGAGGCCCATCAGATCCGTGACGGAGATCGTCGGCGTGAGCCCGAAGGTCGGAAACGTCTGGCTGATCCAGCGGGCCAGGGCCAGGGCCACCGGATGGATCCGGGTCACCGGCACCGTCGGGGTGAGCGTGGGCGTCGGTGTAAGCGTGGACTCCTCCGCCGGCGCCGCCGCGCCGGCCCCCCAAGCCATCGCCAGCCCCAGGCCCAGGGCCAACCCGATGCCCAACAGATTGCCAACCATCCTGATCGCGATTTGTCGCATCGCAGATCCCTCCGGTTTGGGAGTGGGAGAACGAACGCCGCTCCAGCCCCGGGTGCCTCCGGGTCGACAGGAGGCCCGGGACCGGATGAAGGCAATTTCCGATCCACAAGCGGAGATGGTCAGAGCGGTCTGACTGCAGATCTTCTTCATCAGAAACCGCTTCAGGGTTCGGAGAAGATACGCGTGACGTTTGTCTCATTCCAGACGGTTTCATAGGAGGATGAGGGATGGGCCTGCTCACCCCTCATCCCGAAGAGCGACGCTGGATCGCCCGGGCGCGGAAGGGAGATCCGGAGGCTATCGCGGCCCTGTATCAGCATTACGCCGATGGCGTCTACCGCTATCTGCTCTACCGGGTGGGCGACGCCGAGCTGGCAGAGGATCTCACCGCGGATGTGTTCCTCAAGATGATCGAGGACCTGCCGCGGTATGAGGAGCGAGGTCTTCCTTTCGGCGCCTGGCTGTTCCGCATCGCCCGGGCCCGCCTGATCGATCACTGGCGGCGGCAGGGGCGGCGCCCCCTCGTGGCGCTGGAGGACACGGAGACAGGGCCGCAGCTCGAGACAGGGCCGCAGCTCAGCCAGGACATCCCGGAGGACGAGATCGCGGTCTCGGAGATGATCCAGCAGGCGCTGCGGGTGCTCACCGAGGAGCAGCGGGAAGTGGTGGTCATGCGCTTCCTGGTCGGGATGAGCCTGGAGGAAGTGGCCCGGGCGATGGGGAAATCCGTGGGCGCTGTCAAGGCCCTCCAGCATCGCGCCCTGAGCGCTTTAGCCCGTTATCTGGAGAAGGTCCGGTGATGGATCCGAAGCGAGACGCGCATGAGATCGAGCTCCTGGAGCGATGCCTGTGCCGGCTGGAGCAGGGCGCGGACCTGGAGACGTGCCTGCGGGAAGTCCCCGAGGCGATCCCGTTGCGCCCGCTTCTGGAGATCGCCCTCTGGCTCCAGCGCGGCCAGGAGGTGGCCCTCTCTCCCGCAGCGCGCCGACGGCTGATCCGTCAGGGGCAGCTCCGCGCAGCCCGGCGAGCGGCTGCCCCGCAGGCGTCCCGGCCGGCCCTCCGCTGGGCGTGGGCGCTGGTGGCCGCCCTGGGCTTGATCCTGGTCCTTTTGAGCGCGGTGGGGGCGGCGGAGGCCAGCCTGCCCGGCGAGCCCTTGTATCCGGTCAAACGGGCCGTGGAGGGTCTGGTCACCCTGGGGATGTCGCCGGAGGAGCGGGCCCTCTACCTGGCGGAGCGACGCTGGTCGGAGTTCGAGGCGAGCGCCGCCCGGGGACGCTGGCTCCCCGACCTCGCCGAGGAGAGCTTGGCCCGTCTGGAAGAGGCCGCCCGTCTGGGGGCGGAAGGCCCTGCAGGGCCCGCGGCGCGGCTGCGCGCCCTCTACGAGCGTCAGGGCGTCCTCCTGGAGGAGGCCGCAGCGGTCGCCCCGCCGGACGTCCGTTCCGCCCTGACCCGCGCGCGCCAGCGCTGGGCCGGGCTGGCCCCGGTCCTCGGCTGGCCCGAAGGGGGGATCCCCGAACCGACCCGGGCGGTGGAGACGCCAGTCCTGCCGGAGCCGACGGCGGAGATCCTGCGGGAGCGGACCCATACCCCGCCGGGCCTGGAGAAACGGGAGACGCCTTCTGCGCCGCGCACCCCACCGGGTCAGGAGAAGACGCCACCGGGCCAGGAGAAGAAAGAAACGCCTCGCCCGGTCCGCACCCCTCCGGGCCAGGAGAAAAAGGACACGCCGGGCCCTCCCCGAGGCCAGGATTCCGCTCCGCCAGGGGATCAAGGCTCAAAGGGCCCTCCGGGAAGGCAGAGGTAAGGCTCTCCCCGGCTGCATATCCTGATCACAAGGCCCGGCCCTGGACGGCCGGGCCGCTTTGTCGATCCCCGACAAAACGGATAAAATGGGGGGGAACCTGCCCTCAGGCGGAGCAACGATGGAACGGCTCTGGACCCCCTGGCGGATGGCTTACCTGAAAGGGGAGGGCGAGGCGCCTCAGGGTTGCATCTTTTGCCGGAAGATCAACGGTTCCGACGAGGCGGAACACATCCTCTTTCGCGGGCGCACCGTATACGTGACCCTCAACCGATACCCCTACAACAACGGCCACCTGATGGTCATCCCCTACGCCCACGTGCCCAGCCTAGAGGACCTGGACCCTCCGACGATGCTGGAGGTGATGCAGCTTGTCGCCTTATCCTTGAAGGCCCTCCGTCAGGCCTACCGGCCGGAGGGGTTCAATGTCGGGGCCAACATCGGCCGGCCCGCCGGCGCCGGGGTGGCCGATCACGTTCATATCCACGTCGTCCCCCGCTGGACGGGGGACACGAATTTCATGCCGGTCATCGGCAACACCCGCGTGCTCCCCGAATGGCTGGACGACACCTATCGCCGTCTCCGGCCGCTGTTCGAAGAGCTGGCTTCCTCCCTTCAGCGGCCATCCGGGGATCCCTGATCCGAACGGAGCGGATGGGGAGGTGCATCCCGGCGGAGGGGAACGATCGTTCGTTGGCCCGGAAGGGGGATCCCCGGCAAGGCGGGATGGATGGGATGCCTTGTTCACGGAGGGATCGCCATGCGCAAAGACGGTCGGGATCCGGTGATTGTGGGGGCGGCGCGTACGCCCATCGGAAAGCTGCTGGGGGCGCTCTCGCCCCTCCCGGCGCCCCAACTGGGCGCCGTGGCCATCCGCGAGGCCATCCGTCGGGCGGGCGTCGATCCTGCCCATATCGACGAGGTCATCATGGGGGAGGTGGTCCAGGCCGGCAGCGGCATGGCCCCGGCCCGGCAGGCCGCGGTCGCCGCCGGGATCCCTGTCGAGGTGGGGGCGGTCACGGTCAACAAGGTCTGCGGCTCAGGGCTGAAGGCGGTGATGCTGGCGGCCCAGGCGGTGAAGGCGGGGGATGCAGACGTGGTGGTGGCCGGGGGGATGGAGAGCATGAGCAACGCCCCGCACCTGATCCGATTGCGGGCGGGGATGCGTTACGGCCACCTCCAGGCAGAGGACAGCCTGATCGCCGACGGCCTGCGCTGCCCCTTCCACCAGGTGCTGATGGGGGAGCTGGCCGAGTTCATCGCCGACCAGTTCGAAGTGACCCGCGAGGAGATGGACGCCTTCGCCCTGGAGAGCCATCGCAAAGCCGTGGCCGCCATCGACGCCGGTCGATTCCGGGCGGAGATCGTCCCGGTGGAGGTCCCCGACGGCAAGGGAGGCACCCGGGTGGTGGACACGGATGAAGGCCCCCGGCGGGATACCTCCATGGAGGCCCTGGCCCGTCTCAAGCCGGCCTTCCGGCCCAACGGGCGGGTGACGGCGGGGAACTCCCCCGGGCTCAACGATGGGGCGGCGGCGGTGGTGGTGATGAGCCGAGCGAAGGCGGAGGCCCTGGGGATCCCACCCCTGGCTCGGATCGTGGGCTACGCCCAGGCGGCGGTGGATCCGCAGTGGTTGTTCTACGCGCCGGCGAAGGCGATCCCTCGCCTCCTGGAGCGGGTGGGCTGGCGCTGGGAGGAAGTCGATCTCATCGAGATCAACGAGGCCTTCGCCGCCCAGGTCCTGGCCGACGCGAAGGCCATGGAACAACAGGGATACCGGTGGGACTGGAGCCGGGTGAACGTGAACGGCGGGGCCGTCGCCCTCGGGCACCCCGTGGGGGCGAGCGGCGCCCGCATCTTGGTCACCCTGATCTACGCTCTGCGAGATCGCGGGCTGCGTCGGGGCATCGCCACCCTGTGCCTGGGCGGGGGCGAGGCGGTCGCCATGGCCGTGGAGATCGAATAGGGGCAGCTTTCGCCGCGACCTTGCCGTCTCGAAGACGGAGGTTCGGGGCTGAATTCCCCTGCGTAATCCTGCTGTAGGAGCGGCTTCAGCCGCGACCGATCTTGGATCTCCTCATGTCGGGCGAGACCGATGGTGTCATGGAGGGCAAAAATTCGGGGCTGAAGCCCCTCCTACAGGAAAACCGATCACGCACCCCATCAATGGGGAGGATCGCCATGGCGCTGCAGAATGTTCGAACGGTGGGCGTGGTGGGTTGCGGCCTGATGGGCTCGGGGATCGCCGAGGTATGCGCCCGGGCCGGCTTTCAGGTCATCGTCCGTGAGGTGAACGAGGAGCTCCTCCGCAAGGGGCTGGACCGCATCCGGGCCTCGATGGCGAAGGCGGTGGAGCGGGGCAAGCTGTCCGCCGCCGAGATGGAGGCGGCCTGGGGACACATCCGGGGCACCCTGCGGATGGAGGACTTCGCCGCTTGCGACCTGGTCATCGAAGCGGTGGTGGAGGACATGCCGACCAAGAAGCAGGTCTTCGCGGAGCTGGATCGCATCTGCCCGCCCCATGCCGTCCTGGCCAGCAACACCTCCTCCCTCTCCATCACTGAGCTGGGGAGCGTCACCCGGCGACCGGAGAAAGTCATCGGATTCCATTTCTTTAACCCGGTCCCGGTGATGCCGCTTCTGGAGATCGTCATCGGGTTGCAGACGGCGGAGGAGACGGTGGCCCTGGGCCGAGCCCTGGCCGAGCGCCTGAACAAGACGGTGGTGATCTCCAAGGACCGCCCGGGGTTCATCGTCAACCGCCTGCTGATCCCTTACCTCCTGGACGCCATCCGGCTCCTGGAGGAGGGGGTGGCGACCATGGAGGACATCGACACGGCGATCCGGCTGGGCCTGAACCATCCCATGGGGCCGTTCACCCTGATGGACTTCGTGGGATTGGACACGTTGCTCTTCATCGCCGACGCGATGTTTGAGGAGTTCAAGGACCCACGCTATGCGGCCCCGCCTCTGCTGCGCCGCATGGTGGCCGCTGGCTGGCTGGGCCGCAAGAGCGGGAAGGGGTTCTACACGTACGCGGCATGAGGGAGGCGGGCTTCTTGGCCCTAGACTCAAGGTTTCTTCGGGAGGATACTTCGGATGCGTGAGGAAAAAGATCTTCTCGTCATTTGGCGGAGGATTCCGGAGCGCTGGCGGGATCTTGCCTGGTCTTTTCTGGAGTTCCTCGCCGAACATTCAGCCGGAGCGTCCGCGCCTGGATCTCCATCTTTGTCTACAGCCATCCGACAGGAGAAGTGGCGCGCGCTCCAGAAGGCTGTGGAACCTGTGATCCCGTCCCTGGAGGAGTATCTTCAAGAGAAGCAGACAGAGATCGCTCGTGAGGAGTCCCTATAATGCTTGTTATCGACACAAGCATACTAATTGCTTATCTCAAAAAAGAGAAAGGATGGGAGGGAATCGAAGAATACCTCATTGGAACAGATGGTGTGATCATGCATGTTGTCAATGTGTGCGAATTATATTATTTCCTTCTCCGCCGCAGTGAAAGTGTTGCAGAGACGGTGCTGTCTCAGCTTCCTCTTCTGGTGACGATCCGTTTTGATTGCGATTGGGAATTTTGGAAGGCAGTAGGAAGGCTGAAAGCGGCTGCTTCAATCTCGTTAGCCGACGCCGCAGGCTCTACGCTGGCTCGACGTCTGGATCTGCCCTTCTGGACGAAAGATGAGCAGCTGCTGCAAGCCCTTCAGCAGACCCGGTGGTGTTCGATCTGGACATCGGGTCCATCCTGAGCTTTAAGGAGGTTTCCGATGGGGGTGGAGATCCTGGCGCAGGCGGGGTTGAACTTCGAGCTCTCCGAAGAGCATCGGATGTTCCAGCAGGTGGTGCGGGAGTTCGCCCAGAAGGAGATCGCCCCGGTGGCCGCCCGCTACGATGAGACAGGGGAGTTTCCCTGGGAGACCGTGCGCAAGATGGCCGCCATGGGGCTGATGGGCCTGGAGGTCCCCGAGGAATACGGCGGCCAGGGGCTGGACGCCATCGCCTCCGCCCTGGCGATGATCGAGATCGCCAAGGCCGATGCCGCCCACAGCGCGATCATGTCCGTCAACAACACGCTCTTCTGCTTCCCTATCCTCACCTTCGGGACCGAAGAGCAGAAGCGCAAATACGTGACGCCGGTGGCCACCGGCCAGGCCATGGGCGCCTACGCCCTCACCGAGCCCCAGTCGGGCTCCGACGCCGCCGGCATGCGCACGCGGGCGGTGCGCAAAGGGGACATCTACATCATCAACGGGCGCAAGTCCTGGATCACCAACGGCCCCGTGGCCGATTACATCGTCCTCTTCGCGATGACCGATCCCGAGAAGAAGCATCATGGCATCAGCGCCTTCATCATCGAGACGAACCGCCCTGGGTTCAGCCGCGGCAAGAAGGAGGAGAAGCTGGGCATCCGAGCCAGCGCCACATGTGAGATCTACCTCGACAACTACGAGTGCCCGGTCGAGAACCGGCTGGGGGAGGAGGGGGAAGGCTTCCGGATCGCCATGACCACCCTGGACGCCGGGCGGGTGGGGATCGCGGCCCAAGCGGTGGGGATCGCCGAGGCGGCCTATGAGGCGGCCCTGGCCTGGGCGAAGCAGCGGGAGGCCTTCGGCCGCAAGATCGGGGAGTTCCAGGCCATCCAGTGGAAGCTGGCCGACATGCGGGTGAAGCTGGAGGCGGCCCGGCTGCTCACCCTCCAGGCGGCCTGGAAGCGGGAGCGGGCCAAGCGCACCGGCGGGCGTTACACGCTGGAGGCGGCCATCGCCAAGCTGTTCGCCAGCGAGGCCGCCCAGTGGATCACCTATGAGGCCATCCAGATCCACGGCGGCATGGGCTACAGCCGGGAGATGCCGGTGGAGCGCTACTTCCGCGATGCCCGCATCACGACCATCTACGAGGGCACCAGCGAGATCCAGCGCCTGGTCATCGCCCGTCAGATCCTGGGGTTCAAGAGCAGCGTCTGAGCGCCACATCCTCCAGGGAGCGGAAGATCCACCCATGAAGGCCATCGTCTTCTATCAGCACGGGGGTCCGGAGGTGTTGCAGGCGGCGGAGCTGCCCACGCCCCACCCGGGGCCGGGGGAGGTGCAGGTCCGCGTCCACGCCTGCGCGATGAACCATCTCGATCTCTGGGTGCGGCGCGGGATCCCCTCCCTGCGGCTGGAGATGCCCCACATCCCGGGCTCGGATGTGGCGGGGGTGGTGACCGAGGTGGGCCCGGAGGTCTCGGGGGTTCAGGTAGGGGATCGGGTGGTGGTGAACGCCACCCTGAGCTGCGGGGAGTGCGAGTTCTGCCTACGAGGGGAGGACAACCGCTGCCGCCGGGGGGCCATCCTGGGCGAGCACGTGCGAGGGGGCTACGCGGAATACGTGGTGGTGCCGGCCCGCAACGTCTTGAAGCTGCCGGAGGGCTTCCCTTATGAGGAAGCGGCGGCGGCCTCCCTGGTGTTCCTCACCGCCTGGCACATGCTGATCACCCGGGGCGGGCTGCGGCCGGGGGAGGATGTGCTCATCGTGGGGGCCGGGGGCGGGGTGAACACCGCGGCCCTTCAGATCGCGAAGCTGGCAGGCGCTCGGGTGGTGGTGGTGGCCTCGAACCCCGAGAAGGCGGAGCGGGTTCGCGCCCTGGGCGCCGATCACATCATCGATCGCTCCCAGGAGCCGGACTGGTCCCGCGCGGTCTGGCAGTGGACGGGAAAGCGGGGGGTGGATGTGGTGGTGGACAACGTGGGGCAGGCCACGTGGATGAAGAGCATTCGCTGTCTGCGGCCGGGCGGGCGCCTGCTGGTGGTGGGGGCCACCTCCGGCCCGAACCCGGAGGATTTCGACATCCGATATGTGTTCTCCCGGCAGATCAGCATCCTGGGCTCCACGATGGGGACCCGGGATGATTTCCGGACGGTGATGGGGCTGGTCTTCGCCGGCCGGTTGCGGCCGGTGATCGACCGGGTGTTGCCCTTCACCGAGGAGGGAGTGCGGGAGGGCCATCGCCTGCTGGAGGGCGGGGCGGTCTTCGGGAAGATCGTTTTCCGGATGGATGAGGGGCGGTGAGCCCGCGGCGGCACGCCCTGGGGGCGCTGTGGTTGGCCTACTTCGCCCTGCTCAACGCCCTGCGGGCCCTGTATTACGGGCTGGCGATCCCGCCGGCGTGGGCCGAGGAAGGGATCCACGGCCCGTGGGGCTATCTGGCGGGGGCGGCCGGGTTGTGGGCCGTGATCTTCGGGGGGCTGGCCGTTCTCTGGTGGTGCCGGGGGCGCCGGGCTTTGAGGTGGGCCCTGGGGGCGATGGCCCTGTATCAGGCGCACATCTGGGTCCACCGCCTGCTGCTGATGCGAAGCCCCTTCACGGCTGGTAGCCACGGCTTCGCCCTGGTGATCAGCCTGCTCACCCTCCTTCTCACCGTCGGGATCCTCGGGGGCATCCGATGGGCCTGGGATGGGGCAGAAGTGAAGAAGAAGGGGATGTCCTGATCGGAACATCCCCTTCTGCTCATTGATGAACGGATCGGCGTCTGGCCCTCAGCCTTCCATCACCGCCTGGATCTGATCCAGGGCCCAGTCCAGGTCCTCCGGGGAGATCACCAGGGGCGGGGCGAAGCGGAGGATGTGCTCGTGGGTGTCCTTGACCAGCACGCCCCGCTCCTTCAGGGCTTCGGCGAAGCGCCGGGCCCCACCGGCTTCAGGATGGAGCTCGATCCCGATCAGCAGGCCGCGGCCGCGCACCTCCTTGATATATGGGCTCCGGATCGCCCGCAGCCGCCGCATGGCGTGCTCCCCCAGGGCCGCCGCCCGTTCCGGCAGACCCTCCTCCACGATCACCCGCAGGGCCTCCCGGGCCACGGCCGCGGCCAGGGGGTTGCCGCCGAAGGTGCTCCCGTGATCCCCCGGCCGGAAGACGCCCAGGATGTCCCGACGGGAGACCACGGCCGAGACGGGCACCACCCCGCCTCCCAGGGCCTTGCCCAGGATCACCATATCCGGCTGCACATCCTCCCACCACGAGGCCAGAAGCTTCCCGGTCCGTCCGAGTCCGGTCTGGATCTCATCGGCGATGAAGAGGACATTGTGGCGCCGGCAGATCTCGGCGGCGCGGGCGAGATAGCCGGGCGGCGGCACCCGCACCCCGCCCTCCCCCTGGATGGGCTCCACCAGGAAGGCCACCGTGTTCGGGGTGATGGCCCGCTCCAGGGCCTCCGCGTCCCCATACGGGATGATCACAAAGCCCGGCGTGTAAGGGCCGAAGTCCTCCCGATACTGCGGCACCGTGGAGAAGCTGATGATGGTGGTGGTCCGACCGTGGAAGTTCCCCTCGCAGACGATGATCTCCGCCTGATCCCGAGGGACTCCCTTCGCCCGGTATCCCCACTTGCGGGCGGTCTTGATGGCGGTCTCCACCGCCTCGGCCCCGGTGTTCATCGGCAGGGCCATCTCATAGCCGAGCCGCTCGCAGAGCTCCTTCAGGAAGGGCCCCAGCTGGTCGTTCCGGAAGGCTCGGGAGGTCAGCGTCACCCGCTGGGCCTGCTCGATCAGGGCCCGGATGATGCGGGGATGTCGGTGCCCCTGGTTGAGGGCCGAGTAGCCGCTCAGGGCGTCCAGATAGCGGCGCCCCTCCACATCATACACCCAGGCCCCTTCCGCCCATGCGATGACCACGTCGATGGGCTGATAGTTCGGGGCGCTGTAGGTGTTCTCCATCTCAATGTAATCGATCGAGCGAAGCAGCGTCTGAGCGGACATGGATGCCTCCTGGATGGATCAGGATGGGACTCACCTTTATGGGGCCAGGCCCTTCGGGTCTGGGACCGGGGCCGGAGCGGCGCGGGAGGCCGGGACCCGCATCGCTTGCTCCAGGGCCTGCGCGACCAGCTCCTCCATCCGCACCCGCGCTTCGATCTCCCGCACGGTCTCCAGGGCAGGTCGGGTGATCACCCGGGGCGGCATCAGGAACTGGCAGCAATCCTCCCCGGGCATGATCGAGAGCTCATAGGTCCCAATGGCCCGCGCCCGCTCGATGATCTCAACCTTGTCCATCCCGATGAGCGGGCGCAGGATGGGCATGGTCGCCGCGTCCTCGATGACGGACAGGCTCTCCAGGGTCTGGGAGGCCACCTGCCCGAGGGAATCGCCGGTCACCAGGGCCCGCCCGCCCTCCCGGCGGGTGAGGGCCTCCGCCACCCGGACCATCAGGCGGCGGTAAAGGATGAGGCGATAGGGGGCGGGGGCGGCCAGGACGATGGCGCGCTGGGGCTCCCCGATGGGCACGATGTAGAGCCAGGGGTTCATCCCGTAGGGCTGGAGCTGGCGCACCAGGGCCGCGGCCTTGGCCTCCGAGGCGACCCAATCTCCGAAGGGCCCGCTGTGGAAGTGGATGGGGATCACCTCGCAACCCCGCTTGAGCATCAGATAGCCGGCCACGGGGGAGTCGATGCCGCCGGAGAGCAGCAGCCCCACCTTCCCGCTGACCCCGACCGGCAGTCCGCCGGGACCCCGATGGCGGGCGAAGTAGACCAGGGCGGTGTTGGTGGCGATCTCGATGTAGGCGACCCAGGCGGGCTCCTCCAGGTTCACCCGCCAGCCGGTGCGGCGCTGGACCTCCGCGCCGATGTGGCGCTCGATCTCCTGGGAGGTGAAGGGGAAGGATTTATCCGCCCGGGAGGCCCGAATGCAAAAGGAGGGGACGGGCTCGGAGGGGAGGTGGCGCAGGACGATCTCCGTGAGGACGTGGAGATCCTTCGCGGCGGGGATGGCCGGCGCGAAGTAGGCGATGCCGAAGACCGTGCGCAGGCGCTCGGCCCAGAGGGCCTCCGGGATCGGGCGCGGAAGCCGGACCAGGAAGCGGCCGGGGAGGCGCTCCACGAGGGCCGGCCCGACGTCCCGGAGCCGCTCCTCGATCCGCCGGGCCAGGGTCTGCTCAAAGAAGCCCCGGTTGCGGCCTTTCAGGCCGATCTCCGCATAATGCACCACGGCATACCGGCTTTCCATCGCCCCTTCCTCGTCCTGGGTCCGGATCTGGGTCCGCTCCACCGCGCCGGACGTCGG